>Ga0209212_1004196_pt1 | contig 18061 bp, 15 predicted proteins | sample RifGroC2_FD_183996 | JGI IMG/M metagenome (GOLD analysis project Ga0209212, IMG submission 183996) | Groundwater microbial communities from Rifle, Colorado, USA - Groundwater C2 (SPAdes) (version 2) | ecosystem: Environmental > Aquatic > Deep subsurface > Groundwater | place: Rifle, Colorado...
GAGGCCAGGGCCAGTAGCGGCTTTCCGCGAGATGGACGCCGCCCCTGGCCCTGGCCCGCCTTAACTGCCCCCGCCCAAATTAAGGTACAGCAGAATTACCCACCCGGGAATAAATGTCCTGAACTAATCATCCTGCTCACTATCTTTCTCTATGTTCTCGATTAAATCCTTAACAGGGTCAATCTCATCGATATGCCGCTCAGCCCAAGCGAGCCATTGCCCCAGCCGGCTTCTCGGGTCAGGGCGTTGTCTCCTTCTGTGTATTTCATTCTTAAACGCACTTAGGAACCGCTGAAGCCGCTGACTTTCTTCCCACTTCATCGCCGCCGCACTCAATGCACGTGTGCGGTCTTCTTCTTCGCGAGCCAGACGTTGCTCTCGTTCATACTCGCGGTGTTCTCGCTCCCGATTGTCGTCTCGTATCTTTAGTGCTTTGGCTGTTTCAGCGAGGCCATCAAAGAACGAGGCTAAGGTCTCGCCCATGGAGTCATCGTCATTAACGTTCCATTGGCGCTTAAATCCTTCGCCACAGTACTCATCAATGACAAGGCGCAGCTTGCCGGTAGGGCGATAATCGAACCTCTGCCCGTAACTCCCACGCAATTCTCCTCTTGGCGGAACATATTTTATCCGCCGTGAAAGTTCCTCAATGTAAATGACCACCGGAGATTCCAAACCGGTGACCTCCGTGGTGAGGGTTCCATTTTGTTTCCATGCATGTGCCTTCCCATCCGCCAAGATTGAATATCCTTTAGTTTCCAGCCCCAGGATCAGTGCTTCCATGATTTTGAGAGCACGTGTCACACCCTCGGCGCTCACGCGGATATCCAAGGTCCCCGGAGTGTTGTGCCACAAACGTTGATATACGGTCCTTCTAGTGCGCTCCTTGCTTGCAGCAGTTAGCACGTCGCGTGCTTTCTTGATGAGGGGGTGAATAGATTTAAAATTCACTGGCAGAGTGAATGCGTCCGCAGATAAATGCGTGACGTGATTGTCGGGGCCTGATTCTGCGGTAGTTAGTGTCACGCGCCGTAGGGAGGCACGTATAGTGGCCTGTTCTGGGATATCGCTGTCAGTTGGGGGGAGCGGTGGACGGGAAACCCGACGGCCATATTTAATCTTTTCCCAATAGCCGCGTGACGGTTTAGGCACATTCAGCTTTTTGCAGAGCTTGGCTATGGCGACATCCGAAATGCCAAGAACTTCGCTCAGTTTCGTTGTCGGGCTGCTCCACACTTTTTCGTATAGGTCTTTCCGAGTTATCGTGATCATGGAACCACCTCGTCCACTCCTGCAATTAGGCTAAAATGTTGAAAAACCATATTTCGCAACCCGACATGCCGTTGTCGGGTTGATATTGTAGACTATCCTTGTTGTATTTTAGATATTTTAAGAACGTGAGGTAATATGGCTATTCTTGATGAGATAAAATCGGCGGCAGGAATCATAAATAAGATCGGGAACATGGAACTGTACCAGAAAATACTTGATATCCAGGCGCAGGCAATGGATCTGATGGAGAAGAATGTCGGTCTGCAAAAGGAAAACTATGAACTAAAAAAGGACTTAGAAATCTTCAAAAAGCTCACCCATGAAAGAGATGCCTACTGGATCATCGAAGACGGCAAGAAAGATGGCCCTTTTTGTACGCGTTGCTGGGATGCAGAAAAGAAACTTGTGCGGCTCCACAAAACCGGCAATCCCGTATATTCAAAATGCCCGAATTGCACCGCAAATCCGATAAGATTGAACCCTGAGTTGGATGAATCCCGCGCTTCCGACACAACTGATTATGACCCGCTAGGTTAGGCACCTTGGCTTATTAAAAACCCGCCCAGACCTGAACGCTGAATTGTGACACGTGCTTCGCACTCTCCACCCCCTGTTCGCTCGCCCTGGCGGGCTTTTCTGTTAATGCGATGTAGCCCCCGTGGGGAGAGGGGGGAACTGTCACTCATCCCCGTCAATTCCTATATAAGGCCCACTGTGGCCCCTTTACGGCACCATGCTCATTCCCGGCGCCGCACTCCTTGCGACCACCTTCTTCTCTAAAATTCAAGGACACCACCTGATCATCAAATGCACATTCCGGTCAAGAGGCTCACGCCTTTTTTGATAGAATTCCGCATATGAGAAAAACCATTATCGTGGGCGGGACCTCGGGCATAGGGCGCGAACTCGCAAAGATAATGGCAGGCGCCGGCTATGCGGTAGGCGTATGCGGAAGAAGACCCGAACTGCTGCAGAAACTGCGAAATGAATTCCCTGGCAAGATCTTTACCAAACAACTGGATGTTGTTCAGCCTCAGGCCATGGGACAACTGAAAGAACTTATAACCGAAATGGGCGGCACGGACCTGGTAGTGATAAGCGCGGGGACGGGGGACTTAAATAAAGACCTGGACTGGAAGATAGAAAAAGACACCATCGATGTGAACGTTATCGGTTTTGCCGCCATGGCAAATGTGGCTTTTGAGCATTTCCGCGACAAAGGCCGCGGCCACCTAGTGGGGATATCCTCCATAGCCGCCATACGTGGCGGCGGCGCCGCGCCGGCCTACAACGCCTCCAAGGCTTTTGTATCCAATTACCTGGAAGGCTTAAGACAGAAAGTCTCCAAGTTACGCCTTGCCATCACGGTAACCGATATAATGCCCGGCCTGGTGGACACGCCCATGGCCAAAGGCGAGGGCCTATTCTGGGTGGCCCCAACGGAGAAAGCGGCACGTCAGATATTCGAAGCCATAGAAAAAGGGAAAAGCCACGCTTACATTACAAAACGCTGGCGCCTGATAGCCTGGCTGCTTAAGACATTACCGGACAGCCTATACAAAAAGCTATAAAGGCGCACACGTTAAAATGCAAAATATCCCTGCAAAGTGCGCCCACATCATTACCTTCGGCCTACGCATGGGGCCTGGTATAGGCGGACAGGCCAACATATGCGAGCCAGCCCCCTTGACATCTGCCGAAGAATCTGTTAGACTATAGAACGTAATCAGTCTACTATTCCATATTTATGAAACGCGCCAATTCCGAAAAACTTGACCTTGTCCGCAAAGAAATACTTTACGCGGCCATGGACCTGTTCCAGAAGTACGGCATCGACAAAACAACAATGGAAGACATTGCCGAAGCTTCCGGGAAAGGCAAAAGCACCCTCTATTATTACTTCAAAACCAAGGAGGATGTTTTTTCCACTGCGGCGACTCTGGAGCATGACAAAATGCGGGAACTATTGGAAACCAAGCTGCGGGAGGGAAAAAGCGCGGAAGAAAAGATCCGGTTATTCTTTACCCTCCAGGAGAAGGCTCTGCGCACCAAGGTAAAACTCTATCCGATAATATTTAAGGAAAGCAAAAAACATATAGAGCTTTTCCATAGTCTTCAACGCATGAACAACACCTGGGAGGCACAGTTGTTTAAATCCATTTTGCACGAAGGCATCGCCTCCGGAGAATTAAAAAGCATCAAGAAAGAAGACTGCGACACCATCGCCATTGCGGTGGTGTATTCCATGCACGCCACACAACTGACCCTGTTATTGGAAGGCAACATGCCAGCCGCCGAGGACCGGACAGAGATGATGCTGGATATTTTAGTAAGAGGCTTGAAATAGCTAAATATTTTTTTATCTTTTTTTCGACCATAATACGATTCTAGTCTAAATATACCACAAACACCGATTATATGCCCTCAAAAAAACAGAAAAATACCGAGCCCATAAGAACAAGAATAAAACTGGCCGCTATGGGACTATTCGCGGAACAGGGGTTGGAAAATGTTGCAGTAAGGGACATTGTACTCAAAGCCGGCACCACACAACCAATGCTCTACTATTACTTCGGCAGCAGGGACAAGCTCTGTCTGGAGCTTTTTACGGATCTGCTGCATGAGTTGATGTCGGGAGCAGAAAAGATACTAAGCGTCCAACAACCGCCTGCACGTAAACTGGGTTTACTGCTAAATTTCCATAACAACTTTTTCGCCTCCAGGCCTGGCTCCGCCAGGTTTATCCTGGAAGGATTCTTGTCCAGAAACCAGCATCAGATTTTGAGGCGGACCGCTGAAAGAGCAGAGGCTGCATATCGGCAGAATCTGCTGGCCATGATCAAAGCTTACGAGAGCACTAGAGAACTTCCTTCTGGTCAGACGGAGGTAGTAATGGAACTACTAACTGGGATGTCCACGCATTATATGCTTACAGCAAGGAGACAGCGGAAGCAGGAACAAAGCAAAGCCGCGCCAGGACGGGTAGCCTCTCTTATCTGCAAGGGAGCGGGTGCCCTTTGTGCGCTGCTATTGGCAACGCCATTCTTTACCTCAACAGCATCCGCGCAAGCCATGCCTCCCGCGGAAATTTCCTCCAATACCGAGTCCATGATCTGGACCATGGACCGCTGCCTCACGCGGGCCATGCAAATCAATCCGTCGATACAGGCGGCCCGCGAAGGGCTCACTGCGGCCAAAGGCCAGAATCTCATGGCCATTTCGGAGTTCGTTCCGCAGATCAAATGGAATAGCGCCTATATCGACAACAGCTATATCCCCGCAGCCGGTTCAGCCAGGGCGTCTTACGGCTCGGACGATTTTTATTTATCGACCCTCTCTGCGGACCTCAACGTCTTTTCGTGGCGCATGGCCCCTTTGCGCAGAACCATGAAGGCAAATACGCGGCTGGCGGGGCTTAAGCTTGCCGGCGCCCAGAACGATCTAACGCTGAATGTGAAGAAAGCATTTTTCACTTCTCTATATGCTAAGCAATTGCTGACTATAGCGCAGGCTGCGGAGGCCGTGGCAAAAGAAAACCTGGAAACCTCCCAAGCTCTATATAAAGAGGGAAAAGTTTCCACATTCGACGTTTCCCGCGCCAGCGTGAGGCACGTGAACGCCAAAACAGCAGCCATCTCCGCGCGCAATACGCAAACCGTGGCGCTGGAAAACCTCAGGCTGCTGCTCAGCCTAGAACCCGGAGAGACCTTGGAAATAACAGGGGCGTTTCCAGAGGAGCCCCTTGAAACTCCGCTCACCGAACAACTCGGCTCAGCTCTGGCCCGCAGGCCGGAACTACAGCAGGCCAAGGCAACCGAGGAACTGCAGATTTCCGCCAGGGAATTGGCCCGCGCGGGGTTCCTGCCCACCGTATTCGCGGGCTTCAGCTACAGCTGGGAAGGCAGGGAGTTCGCTCCGGGGAGCAGCTCCGGGGACTATAAATACTGGACCGCAAAAGCGGGCGTCTCCATCCCGCTCTTTGACGGACTGTTCTCTATAGGGAAATATAAAACTCAGAAAGCCATAGTGGCGCAGGCCCGGGAGCAGACCCGGGCCGCGGCCGACGGGGTGGTAATGGAAGTGCGCCAGCACTACTATGCGTTGGCCAATTCAAAAGAAAGCCTGGCTGCACAGAAAGAGAACGTGGAAACAGCGGCGGAAAACCTGCACATAGCCCAGGAACGCTACAAGATGGGACTGTTGTCGCTGCTAGACCTCAAGGATGCGGAACTTTCCAATATTGAGGCGCGCACGCAGCAGATAAAGGCGCTTTACGATTATAACGTGGCCCGTACTTCGCTGGAACGGGCCGTGGGGCTTCCAGCCTCGGTTAACTGAAGGCGCGCCGACACGCATAGACTATAAGGAGCAACGATATGAGTTCAAAAAAGAAAATATTTTACGTCGCAATAGCTTTTATGGCCGTGGTCCTATTAAGCAAAGTCGGGGCAAAATTCTTCCACAGGCCCGAGGCCGTGGGAGCGGTAAAAGTCCCCGTTACGGTCGCGCCGGCGAAAAAGCGTCTTGTAGAAGAAACGATTGAACTCACAGGGGACGTGCGCGGCATGAACGAAGCACGGATCTATTCAAAAGTCCCAGGCCGTCTGCTGCGTAAAATAAAGGACGCAGGCGACACGGTAAAAAAAGGAGAAGTGGTCGCCCTGGTGGACCGGGATGAACCAGCGCTGAAATTCGCCGCAGCCGAAGTGACCGCCCCGCTGGATGGGGTGCTAACGCGCTATTATCTGGACCTGGGCCAGAACGTTACACAGGCCACCCCAGTCTGCGAAGTAGCGGAGGTGGAGCCGGTAAAACTGGTGGTGCGTGTGACAGAGCGCGATTTCCCCAGACTGCACATAGGGATGCCCGCCCGATTCACAGCGGACCCATACCCGGGAATTTCATTCAGTGGAAAGATAATAAAGATTGATAGCGCCCTTGACGATTCAACACGCGCCGCAGATGTGGAAATAGAGGCAAAAAACCCATCCAGCAAACTTAAACCAGGAATGTTCGCCCGCGTCAGCCTTATTATAGCGGCCAGATCCGGCGCTTTAACTATCCCACGCGAGGCATTGGCGCCGACCGGAGAGACAAAAAAAGTCTTTGTGATCTCCTCCGCAGGGATTGCGAATGAGAGGCAAGTGCGGATAGGTGAAATTCAGGAGAGTTTCGCGGAGGTCGTGAGCGGTCTGGAGGAAGGAGAGCAGGTTGTAACCATGGGCTGGCATAATCTTTCCGATGGCAACGCGGTCACGGTGGCTCAATAATGAAACCGATAAAAGAAAAGCTTGTAAAGGTCATGGCTCTACCGAAGTTTTCGGTGGAGCACCCGGTGGCGATAGTGATGCTGTACGTCGGTCTGCTCGTACTCTCCCTGACAGCGTTCTCCCGCATGGGCTTGGACATGTACCCTGACGTCAGTCTCCCGGTGGTCAGCGTAATCACCACCTACCAAGGAGCCAGCGCAGAAGAAGTGGAGGCCAAGGTAACCCGCAAGGTAGAAGCCCAGACCTCCACCGTGCGAGGATTAAAAGATATTTCCTCGGTTTCCAAGGAAGGCATCTCGATGGTGACGCTCAACTTTGAGTGGGGCACCGGACTGGATGGTTCCGCCAACGATGTGCGCGATAAACTGGGGCTCCTGCGCAAACAGCTCCCTGATGGCGCGGATGATCCGATGGTAATGCGCATAGACATGAAGGATATCCCCATCCTTATCATGTCAGTAACGGCCGATGAATCCTATTCCAAGATATATAACATACTCGACAATGACGTCTCCAACATGCTCAAGCGCGTGCCCGGGGTCGGCAACGTTATAGTGCGCGGTGGCCGCAGCCGCCAGATAAATGTGGATGTAGACCGCAGCCGGCTGGAGGCATACGGATTCACACTGATGGACGTTAGGCGGGCGGTGCAGGCCAACAACCTTATGCAGCCCGCAGGCAACATGCAGATAGGCCAGACCGATTATATGCTGCGTGTACCGGGAGAGTTCGTCTCACCGGCGCAGATAAACGGAGCGACGGTCGGGATGTTCCGCGGACAGGCCATAAAAATAAGTGATGTTGCGCATGTGAGCGACAGCCACCCCTACGAGACGGAACGGGTGATGGCCAACGGCAAGCAGGGCGCTATGCTCATGGTGCAGAAGCGCAGCGAGGCGAATGCAATAGATGTTTCGGAAGGCGTGCGTAAAGCCTTGCCAGAGATACACCGCCTTATTCCTTCCGACATAACCATAAAACCCCTTATAGACACGTCGGCCGACATCAAGCGCACGCTTTACAACCTGACCGAGACGTTAGCCATCGCAGCGGTCCTAATACTCGGGGTCATCTTCGTATTCCTGCGCCGTGTTCGTCCGGCCGCAATAGTTTTTACCTCCATACCGATTTCATTGCTGGATTCTTTCCTGCTCCAGTATATGGCAGGCTACACCATAAATACCATATCACTGCTGGCTATAACCATAGCTATAGGCCTTGTAGTGGACGACGCCCTCGTGGTGATGGAGAACCAGATACGCCGTCAGGAAGAGCTGGGAGAGGACCCCAAGACAGCGGCGATAAACGCGACCTCCGAAGTGGGACGCGCCGTCACCATGGCTACACTGGCCTCATGTGTGGTCTTCCTGCCCATGATGTTCGCCGACGGTATGGCAGGAGTCATGTTTAAGCCGCTGTCCATAGTGATGTGCGCTACGTTGCTTCTGTCATTACTGGACTCTCTGACGCTTAATCCAATGCTTTCTTCTCTGTTCCTTAAGACTTCAGAGGGAATGCACCAAAAAGCAGGGCGCCTGGAAAAGATATATGCGGCCTTCGAAAGCGTCTTTGTGAGCGCGGAAAGTTTCTACAAAGGGCTCATTGCCTGGACCCTGGAAAACCCATGGAAGGTAGTTAACGGTTCCATCGCAGTTCTGGCCTTAAGTCTGCTCCTGCTGCCGCTGATCCCAACTGAGTTTATGTCGGAGCAAGACACAGGGCAGATGCAGATAGATGTGGAATTGCCTGTAGGCACCAGAGTGGAAGCCACACATAAGGTGATGACCCGCATTGAGGGCATTTTCAACGAAGTTGTCCCGGGCGCATGGGTTACCAACGGCTACATCTGGCGCGATGGGGATAACCCCAAGAACTCTATGGGGTCAATGAGCGGCAAGAATGGCTCGTCCGTCGGTATGTTTATGGGGTCCATTAACGCCAAGAACGAGCGCATGCTCAGCATCACGGAAATTAACGAAAAACTGAGGGAGAAGGTCTCTCAGATCCCGGGAATAACGCGATTGGCTTTTTCCGGAGGGAGCGTAACCAGCAAACTCACCGGCGGCGGCAAACCAATGCGTGTAAATCTTTATGGCTACGACCTGAAGATGACCAATGAACTGGCCGGCAGGATTAAGAGTCGCATGGAGCAGGAAGGGCGGTTCAAAGATGTCACCGTTTCGCTGGACCTAACGCGCCCAGAGTATCACGTCGTTATAGACCGCCTCAAGGCCGGCGCAATGGGAATACCGGTGCAGACAGTGGCGGATACTGTTAACTTGGCCTTCGGACAGAACAAAAGCGCCGTGTATCGCGAACTAGGCGAGGAATACGATATAGTGGTCCGCCTGCGAGACGAGGACCGCCGGGCCGAGCCCGACATTGAAAACCTCTTCGTGCGCGGCCCGGAAGGGCAGCGGGTCCGTCTGTCCAACCTGGCCACCTTTAAAAAAACACCCGGCCCACTACAGATAGACCGCGAGGACCAGCAGCGGATAATCAAGATAGAAGCCAACCTCCGCGATAACGACCTTGGAAAGGCCAGTACCGCTGTCGAAAAGATCATGGCGGCAACACCAATGCCGGTCGGGGTCTCCTGGGCCTTCGGTGGTTCCGTGAAGGAGCAGAAAGAATCCTTCACCTCGCTGATACTAGCGCTGATGCTCGGTATCATGCTGACTTACATGGTGATGGCGGCACAGTTTGAGTCGTTCATAGTACCGCTAATTATAATGTTCTCGTTGCCTTTCGGGTTCGCGGGCGCCATCTGGGTGTTCGCGCTGACCGGCTTCAGCCTGAACGTGACAACGTTCATAGGGCTCATCATGATGGTGGGGCTTGTGGTTAAGCAGGCCATAGTATATCTGGACTACGCCCTCCAGCTTATAGATGACAATGACTGGGACATAAAAGAAGCCCTTAAGGAGGCCGGGCGCGTACGTTTGCGGCCCATACTCATGACGGTCAGCGCAATGGTACTTGGCTTTGTACCCATGGCCATATCCACCAAGCAGGGGTCGGAGTTCTGGCAACCTCTTTCCCTTACCGTTATAGGCGGATTGACCGTATCCACCGTAATAACCCTAGTGCTGATACCGGCCGCGTATTACTTAATATTCCGCGGACGCGTGAGAAATAAGAGTCAATTAGAGGGGGATTGATATGACCGCCATCAAGTTCATACTCCTGCTCAGTCTTATACCCTTACAGGACACAGCCTTTGCCGGAGATACGTTCATCAGACACGGCTGTATCGAATTCTCCACTGCCACAGTTGAAGCCGAAGTTTGCCAGCAATTGGAGTGCGTAGAGAGAGCCCCCAATGGCAACTGTAAATTAAGCGCGTGCGCAAAAACCCAGAGAAGTAAATATGCCGATGCCATGAATACAGGGTGCACGCGCGCAGTAGATTGCGGCAAAGGGGCATATTTCCTGCCAGGCACCCCCGACGAACCCGAGAGCGAGTCGACCGAGAACTGCGATTGGAGGCCCTGCGTCGAAACTGATCCCGAGACAGGAAAATGCGATTCTTACGAATGCCTCTCAAAGCGGACAACTATTATCGAACGCACGTCCTACCCGAGAGCACTTTGCATAAAAGTTCCCGTAAAAGCAGTTTCAAAACCGCCCATCCGATCCGATAGCCGAACTACAACTGCTAGTCCCAGACATATTTCAACCTCGGTCCCGATGCCAGCGGACTCCGCGTCCCAGACCGTATACGAAATGTTCACTGTCGCCGCAAGTTATAAGGATGAATACGCGGCGGGGATCTCGCCGGAAGAACGGCTTCGCAGGAAGGCCGCCGGAGATAGACTGGACACATTCTGGGACCGGAAGACTATGTTCCGCGAAATCCTCGGGGAACATTGGAACACCCTAAAACCCCCGGAGAAGAGCGAATATTTTTATCTGGCGTCAGCATTGTTGCGAAGGGATCGCTATCCGCAAATGAGCATGCATTTAAATGAAGTCACGTCGATCGAGGTTCTCGGGGAAAAGAAGTTGCAGGACAACACTACAACGGTAACAGTAAAAGTACTTTCAACGGAGAACGGGGCAGCCGCCTTACCAGTATTCCATCTGCGTAAAACGGATACGGGCTGGAGAATATCCTCCGTGTCTTCGGAAGGTGAAAGCCTTTTGCTGATATATCGCCAGCTTCACGATACGATAATCAGGGAAAAAGGCGTTCAGTTCCTGCTGGCGGCAATGCAAAAAAGGCTCAAAGAGCCCAGATAAATTCTCTGGAATCCGGGACGGGTGGGCCCCAACCCCTAACCCAAAACCACCCGCCCCCATTTTCAGCCAGAAGCATAGTTCTCGGGAAGGCGGCTCTTCGGCCCTCATAAGGCCGCCTTCCCCCTGATTTCAGCAACTAGTCAGGCCGCTTCCAGTGTGGGAGGGGGGCATGAAGAAAAGAACAGTACTTGTAATAGAAGACTCTGTATCCTGGCATGGCATTTTACGGCGCTGGCTTGAGAAATATGAATATACGGTGCACATCGCGGGAACGTGCACGGAAGGGCTGCGACAGGCGCAGTTAACTAAGCCTGACTGCATATTAATGGACTTTCATCTCCCGGACGGCAATGCGGTATCACTATGCGCGGAAATACGAAAAGCATCACCGACAGGAATACCTCCGATAATAATTTTCAGCGGAGACCCGGATGCCGAAGGCCCCGCATACCGGGACTGCATGGCCGACAAGTTCGTACTGAAAGGGCTGGACGCTCTGCAAACGTTGTCATCGTCGATAGAGAAAGCGATAGCACGACATCATCCGCAATTACCACCAGTTTAAGAAAAGCAGGAGGATTATGTATGGCAAAGATAGAAAAGAAAACAAAAGCCGTAAAAAAGATAGGGATAGATTATCCCAAAACTAACGAGATTGTCTCCAGCGAGCATTATGCCGTTCGGATAAGCACCGCCCCCTGCGATAAAGTTGAAATATCCATTGATGGCGGCGCATGGGAAACCTGCTCTAATTCTTCAGGCTTCTGGTGGTTCCATCTGGGCGGACTGGCGGCCGGTACGCACAGGCTGGCCGCACGGGTCAAAATCGCCGGAGAAACATCTTTTGCCATGCGCAAATTCGAGGTCAGCAAGCCCGCATAAGATCAGATATCGGCCGGGCGGCGTTTCCCACCTGCCCTGATCCCCCAAAACGCTGCCCGGTCCGATATTGGCCACCGGAAACCGGACTATTTATGAGAATTTTTCTGTTAGGCGCCACCGGAAGAACGGGAAAGTATGTGTTGAACTTCAGTCTTCTCATGGGGTACCAGGTTACCGCACTCGTAAGAGATCCGGCCAGGCTGGACCGCATACTGCCCGACCTGCGGGTAGTGACCGGATCCCCGGAAAACGCGGCGGATATACAGGAAGGCATACGCAACTGTGACGCGGTAATAGTGACTCTTAACAATCTATCCCGTTCTGAATGCGGCGGCGGTCAGGCTCCATTCCTTATCGCCAATTCCGTGCGCAACTGCCTTTCTGCAATGGCAAGGCGCGGGCCCGACAGAATAGCGGTAATGTCCATGCTGGGGGTGGGGGACTCGCTGGAATACGCGCCGGCGGCGATACGCGGCATGAAAGGCAGCACCGAGTTTAAAAACCTGTTCGCGGACCACGAGGCGACGGACCTGCTACTGCGTGAATCCACGGTGAACTGGACAGCGGCGCGCGCAGTGGCCCTCTGCGATAATGGCCCGCTGAAAGATTTGGTTATTACATACGGAGGGACCCCTCGACCGGCCCCGACAATAAGCCGCAGGCATGCGGCGAAGTTCCTCGTAGAATGCCTTGACGACAAGAACTATTTCAAAAAAAGCCCGGTGATATCAGAACGATAGCCTGTTAGAGATAAAGAGCACATATGCAGCAAGAGATACGGATTCTAATATTTTCACTGACGATGTTGTGCTGCGCCCATGCGGGCAGCGCGCAAGCACAGCCACCGCAAGAGGATGCAGTCTTTCAGGCAACCGCGCCTACCGGGAATATCATCGTGTCTACCGGCACGGCGACGCTGGCGATACAAGAGCTTGTCTCTTCGGCCAGGCAATACGCCGATGCGCAGGCACCGGGAATAACAGCGGCGGAACAGCAGCGCAGAACCAGCCTGGAGGAAAGACTCAGTACAGTCTTGGACCTACACGAGATGGCCCATCTCATACTCATAAAGCAGTGGGACGGGCTGGGACACCGCGACCGGGAGAAATACGCATCATTGCTAGAGGCGCTGGTCGAGAAGATAGGCTACCCGCAGATAGAGAAATTCTTTAACGGGAAAATAGACATTTCCTACGAAAGTGAAAGATCGCTGGACGGCGGCGCGGCGGCCGTACTGACAAAGATAGCGTACAAAGAAGAAGATGTTACGCTTGCCACGGAGTTCCGCCTGCACAAGACAGCCGCAGGCTGGCGCATCTACGACGTCATAACCGACGGCGAAAGCCTGCTGCTGATCTACCGCAACCAGCATTCCGGCATAATCAAGGAAAAGGGCTTTGCGCACCTTTTAAAACTGATGGAGAAGAAATTAAATGAAGCTAAGTAGGCTGCTGGCCGCCCTGCTATTGCTGCCCTGCGCCGCCGGCGCAGAGCAGTATACGCTGCGCCAGTGCGCGGACTACGCCTCCGCCAACAGCCCCGAGGTGAGGGAACTGGCGCTGGGCGCGGAGAACTACCGCGCCAGCGAAGCCGAGGCGCGGGCCGCGCGCCAGCCTAAGATAAGCCTGCTCACCTACGCGGCCCCTGCCTACAAGGTCACCGGCAACACCCAGCAATACCACAACGACTACGGCGTCTGGGGACCCTACTACCACGCCAAGCTGGAAGCGCAGCTGCCGCTCTACACCTGGGGTAAACTGGACAGCTATATAGGGGCAGCACAGGGCGGCGCCAAGGTGGCCGAGGGCGAGGCGGAGCAGAAGCGCGGCGAGGTGCTCTACGACGTTAAGAAATACTACAACGGCCTGCTGCTGGCCCGCCGCCTAAAGCGGACCGTTGAAGACGCGATAAAGGTGCTGGACGAGGCCATAGAGAAAGCCGACAAACTTTACGCCGAAGGCAACGGTGAAGTAAAAAAGAGCGACCTGGAGATGCTTAAGGTTTACCTGGCGGAAGCGGAGAAGAACCGGCACCTGGCGGACAGATCCATAGTTATGGCCCGCCTGGCGCTGATGCAGAAAATGGGAATGGAAGAGAACCCCGATTTTGATATAGCCGACACCCAGCTCCGGAAAGAAGAGGGGGAACTGGCCCCGGTAGAAGCCTACGTCAAGAAAGCCTTCGCGGCCCGGCCTGAATGGAGCATGCTCCGGAACGGCATAAAGGCACGCAAACTGCTGGTGGACGCGGAGAAGGCGGACCGATACCCCCTGATCTTCCTGGCCGGTGAAGCGGCCTACAACAATTCCTCCGTGCGCGATGACCAGAAGAATCCCTGGCTCAATGACCCGTACAACAGTTTCACCGGCGGCATCGCCGTAGGGGCAAAGTTCGATTTCACACCCGCAGCTTCCAGGGCCAGGATAAGTTCCAAACAGGCCGACGTGGACAAGCTGCGCGAAAAAGAGAAGTTCGCCCGCAAAGGGGTAACCCTGCAAGTGAAGAACGCCTGGCATACCGCCAAAGAGGCCGAGGCCAATATCGAAAGCGCCAGAAAAGGCCTGAACGCGGCGCAGCGCTGGGTTATGGCCGCCGGGCTGGTCTACGGCATAGGGACCGGCGAAGCCCGGGACGCCCTGGAAGGCGTGGCCGCCAAGGCCAAGGCGGAGAAGGACTATTACCAAGCCATCTACGACTACAACATGGCGCGGGCCGACCTTTCAAAAGCCTGCGGCACGGACGGGGATTGATATGAGCGGGCTGGCTAAAAAAAGCCTCAATTTTATTGCCAGGCACTTCCTGGTAATAACGCTTTTCTATGCCGCGCTGGCGGCAGTTTCCCTGCACTACTCCGGCAAACTCTCGTTCCAATCCGATTTTGAAGCCCTGCTGCCGCGCAGTTTTGAAAGTGTTAAAGCCCTGGACGAGCTGACCAAAGAATTCGGCGGCACAGGTTACCTGGTGCTAGACATAGAGTCCGGCAACCTCGAAAAGTCAAAACTCTTCGCCGCCGCTCTTGTAACGGAGCTGGAGAAGCTGCCTGAAGTGCGCTACGTCAATTGGCGCCAGCCGAAGGAATACTTCGAGGCGCGCAAGCTGCTCTACATGGACCTGCCGGACCTGGAAACGATAAAGGCCAGAATCGGCAGGAAGATTAAACTGGAGAAGCAGAAAGCCAACCCGCTCTTCATAGACCTGCTTGACGAAGAATACAAGCTGGACTTCTCGGATATCGAGAAGAAATACAAGAGCGCCGATATCTTCCGCGACTATTTCGTCAGCAAGGACGGCCGCGAACTTATCTTGCTGGTAAAGCCTTCGGGACTGGCCGGCAACCTGGATTTCTCCCGCCGGCTGCTGGCCCAGGCCGAGGCCGCCGTAGCGAGAACCAACCCCGCCGCCTACGACCCCTCTGTCAAGGTTTCCTACACCGGCAGGTTCAAGAAACAGATAGACCTTAACGGCCAACTGCAGCGCGACCTGAAATATACCGGCGCCGGCGCGCTGACATTGGTGATCTTTCTGCTGGTGGCGTACTTCAGACAGGCGCGGCCCCTGCTGCTGATACTGCTGCCGATGGCCGCCGGCCTGCTTATAACTTTCGCAGGCGCCTACGCCGCCATTGGTTACCTGAACATAATCAGCGCCTTTCTTGCCTCCATCCTGATGGGCATCTCGGCCGACTACGGCATAGTGCTCTACAGCCGCTATACCGAGGAACGCCTGCGCGGCCTTACGCCGGGCGACGCCGTAGCCACAACCCTGCGCAACACTTGCGGACCGATATTCTTAAGCGGTCTCACCACCGGGCTGGTGTTCCTCAGCCTTACGCTCGCCGAGTTCAAAGGCTTCTCGCAGTTCGGCTTCATCGCGGGCCTCGGGATATTCCTGAACATGCTGGTCTTCTTCACGCTGTTCCCGGCGCTGATATTGTTGTTCGAGAAAATAAAGCCGGCGAAGATAAACCCATCGATGGGCTTTAACTTCAAGCCGGTACGCAAGGCTTTCTATATCCCTGTGCTGGTCGTCACGGCGCTTATGACCGTCTATGCCGTGTCAAAGGTCCGGGACGCTTCGTTCGAATACAATTTCACCAAGATACAGGGCTCGAATATCCCTTCTTTCAAACTGGACGAACATGTAAACACCATCATCGGCATGTCGCTGACGCCGGACCTGGCGCTGGTAGAGGACCTGGAGGAGGCCCGCGCGGTGTCGCGTACGCTGGAAGAGAAGGAAAAAGCGCCAGGAACCACTATTGCCGGCCACGCTTCGCTGCTGACTTTCCTGCCGGAAGAGCAGACTAAAAAACGGGCGGTACTGCGCGGCATCCGCGCCATGCTGGATGAAGGCGCCCTGAACGCGCTGAAAGGTGAGGAGAAACAAAAGCTGGGTGAAGCCAGGAAACTGCTGGAACCGCCGCCTACTGACAGGAATAATCTGCCAAAGGAAATACTGCGGCTGTTCTCAGGGGATAGCGGCCGCCCGGCCGTGCTTATCTTCCCGAAGATAGACCTGGCCGACACCGAGCTGGTGCGCAAATCTTCCGACGAGATCCGCGACATCCCTATAGCCGGCAGGGTAGTGCATCCATGCAGCGAATCCATCATCTTCGCCGACATCCTGAATATGGTGGAACGCGATGGCAAAAGGATCCTGCCGCTGGCGCTGCTGCTGACCGCGCTGCCGGTGATCGCGGCCTACCGCAGGCCAAAACCGATCTTACTGGTACTGGTCCCCCTGTGCGCCGGTTTCCTGTGGATCTTCGGCATAATGGCGCTGTTCGGCATGAAGTTCAATTTCTTCAGCGTGGTAATGCTGCCCCTTATCTTCGGCCTCGGGGACGACTACGCCGAGATCGTCTACGGCCGTTATGAAGAAGAGGGGCCCGGCTCGGTGCATTTTGTAATGACCCACACCGGGCCCGCAGTAGCGATGTCGGCCCTTACCACCTTTATAGGCTTCGGAGCGCTGCTGTTCGCCGCCCACAACGGGCTCAGAAGTATCGGCGTGATGGCCGCAGTGGGCATTGCCTGCGTATTCGGCGCGGCGGTAATGCTGCTGCCCTCGTTGATAGTAATAACAGAAAAATTCAAGGGAGGAAGCGCACATGCCCAACAGAAGGCTTGACCCGCTGATAGACCGCGCCTTCGCGCCGCTAGGTCCTGCGCTGACCAAAGCAGGCGTGACTCCGAACCAACTCACCATGCTGGGGGTAGTCCTCTCTTTTGCCGGGGCGGCCGTGCTGGCCAGCGGGCGCCTGCGCACCGGAATGGCCATACTGGCGTTCACCTGGTTATTCGACGTGCTCGACGGCGCGCTTGCAAAGTACTCGGGCCAGGTCAGCCGTTTCGGCGGCTTCCTGGACTCGGTAATGGACCGCTACACCGAGGGCGCGGTCTTCGTGGCCTTCGCCTACTACTACGCCGCCGCGGGCGACCCGCTGATGGCGGGCGTCACCGTATTCGCGCTGATAGGCGCGGCGGCGGTCTCTTACGCGCGCTCCCGGGCCGAGAACGAGATAGCCGGCAAGTGTGATGTGGGGGTGGGGGCGCGGCTGCCGCGCCTCGTCATTCTCGCCGTGACCACGCTGGCCGGCTTCCCGTCGGCCGGCATTGTAGTGGTGCTGGCGCTGTCGCACTATACGGTTCTGCAGAGGGTAGTCTACACCCGCCGCATGCTGCGGCAGAAAATTCAGGAGGACACTTAAATGAAAAACACAAAGATAGCGGCGCCGACCGGAAAACTCGGCGTGCTGATACCGGGCCTTTGCGGCGCCATCTCCACTACGCTCATCGGCGGCATAGAAGCCGTAAAAGCCGGGAAGGGCAAACCGATAGGCTCGCTGACCCAGATGGGCAGAATACGCCTGGGCAAGCGCACCGAAGGGAAGAACCCGCTGATAAAAGACTTCGTGCCGCTGGCGGACCTGGACAGACTGGTGTTCGGAGGCTGGGACATCTTCGACGAGGACCTCTACACTTCGGCGCTGAAGGCCGGCGTGCTGGAGCGCCCGCAGATAGACAGCCTGAAACAGGAATTTTCCGCGCTGCGCCCGATGAAGGCGGCGTTCGACCGCAAGTACGTCAAGAACATCACCGGGCCCAACGTAAAAAAAGGCAAGACCAAGTACGACCTCGCCCTGCAGCTCGTAGCGGACATTCAGGCTTTTAAAAGGGACCACGACCTGGACCGCGCCGTTATGATCTGGTGCGCCTCTACCGAAACCTACATCCCGCCGAACGACGTGCACTCTACGCTGGCCAAGTTCGAGGCCGGCATGAAGAAGAACCATCCGGCCATCTCGCCCTCCACGCTGTACGCGTGGGCGGCGATAAAATGCAGGGTGCCTTTCGCCAACGGCGCGCCCAATCTGAGCTGCAATATCCCGGCTC
>Ga0209212_1004197_pt1 | contig 18056 bp, 12 predicted proteins | sample RifGroC2_FD_183996 | JGI IMG/M metagenome (GOLD analysis project Ga0209212, IMG submission 183996) | Groundwater microbial communities from Rifle, Colorado, USA - Groundwater C2 (SPAdes) (version 2) | ecosystem: Environmental > Aquatic > Deep subsurface > Groundwater | place: Rifle, Colorado...
GACGACCAGCCCGAAGGCGGGATCGGACCAGTCGTGGTTACCGGTGCAGAAGTAGACCCCTTGGGAGATGCAGCAGTTATTGCCGATAGAGATTTTGGCTAGGGAATCGAGCCAGACCCCCTCGCCTATCCAGCTATGCTCGCCGATCTCCAGGTTCCAGGGATACTTGATATTGATGGAGGGTTTGAGGACAACACCTTGGCCAATTTTTGCGCCGAAGAGGCGCAGGAGTACTTTCTTCAGACCCGAGGAGGGGTTGAGAGGATTCTGCAGGAAGAGGGCGTTGGTGAAGTGCCATAAAAGCCGCACAAAAAATCCACGACCCGGGCGATACCAGGAGTTATTGAATTTTGAAAGGTCAGTATTCATAAGTGCTTAATTCCGAATAACGCATGATGGCGTCTCCCCGCCACCAAGCAACCAGGTGTAAACAGCAAGCATCTCGGCAGTAATTCCCCCCCAGGAGAATTGTGACTTGACGAGTTCAAGCCCCCTTTCCCCCATAAGTCTCCGATCATTGTCAGAGAGTGTCACAAGTTCGACAAGACCGCGATGCAAATCATCGACTTGCGGAATAACCGATAATGCCGCACCACTCGCAAAACCTTCCGGTAAATTACATTGCGGAGTCATCAATACCGGCAACCCAAAGGCCCAGGCTTCCAGGATCACCATGGGCAGCCCCTCGCTCAGGGAAGGGAGAACAAAAGCATCCGCCCCGGCATAGCAGGCAGCTTTGGCCTCGCCGAATTGCGGCCCAAGAAACAAAACAGACCGTTTTAGCTGCATGTCTGCGGCGATTTTACGCAGTTCTGCAGAGTGCCCGTCCTGATCCCATCCAGCGATGACGAGCACCCAATCTGTATCCCCTTCAGCCATGACTCTGGACCACGCCTTGATCAGATTCTCAAGACCCTTTTTCGGGTGAATCCGCCCAAGATACAGCAGCACTTTGCGCCCGGGCTCAACCAGACTATGCCACGGGGGAAGGCTCGTCGTAAGTTGGAGAGGTATATCTATCCCATTGGGAATCTGGACAATGGGTTGTTTCAGACCACAAGCCCGGATGGCCTCCGTTTCCGCGGTACAAAGGGAATGCAGGCAGGCGGCATCAGCCAGATGGCGATTTTCAAAGATCCATCCCGCCATCCGCTTTTTCCACCGGGAATTCGCCAATGCCCATGGATCCAACATGCCATGGGGAGAAACCAGATATGGCTGATTTTTTTTTACTGAGTAATGCCGCGCAAGATGTGAAGTGTAATAAAAGAGTCCATGGGTATGGACCAGGTCCGGGTTCCTTTCGGCAAGGGCATTAGCCATCGCGGGGGAATAACCCAAGGCATGGGGGCCCACACAGGGAAAGTCAATAGCCTCCACCCCGTCCCAGGCCGGGTCAGTTTCATGCTCTGCACGATCCTTGACTCCCAAGGCGCAAACCTTCACCTCCCGGTGCAGCTCAAGGCCAGTTCCAAGCGCCTGCATTACCGGGAGTAACCCTCCAGCAGCGCGATTGATCGATTTGCTCAGAAAGGCAACTTTCATCGGTAAATGAGTCCCTTGAGTATCAACCTGTCGAAGAACGAGCACGTCCGCTTGTTCCGCATGGCCACCTCGGCCGCGGCGAGAAGGTTACGGGCAAAAGTATCAGGCGACCAGTCGGCGATAATCCGTCGGCTTGACTGACCCATTGCTGCAGTATCAACCGAGCCATCCGAAATGGCCATAAGCATGCGTTTCAGCCCAGCGCGATCGGTCGGGTCAAAGGAAAAGCCGTTAACTCCTTCTCGGACCAGCTCTGGCACACAGCCACATCTATTCGAAACTAGCACCGGCAGTCCGGATGCCATCGCCTCATTCACTACCAGACCCCATGGTTCGACCACACTCGGCAAAATAAAAGCAGCAGCTCCCCAGTATAATGCTGGCAACTGGTCATATTGATAAAACCCGGGAAAATGGACCCGATGTCCAATTTCCAAATCGATGACATGTTTTTTTAAAGAATCCTTCAGGGGGCCGTCACCGGCAAGGATCAGGTCATGACTCTTTGCCGGGGTATCCCGCAAGTACTCCGCATACGCATCCATAAGGAAAAAGAGATTTTTCTCAGAGACAAATCTGCAGACTGAGAGAAAATATGGCCTGGTGACTTGTGCAGATTGCGACAATCCTGATGATTTTGCAGGAAAGGAAAAATGGGCATTATCTACAACATCATATCCCTGGAAAATTCTGTCTACAGGCATTCCCAACTCGGAAAAGTAGTCGACGTGGCGACTTCCCGCAACAAAGCCCGCCCCGGCTAGTCCTACGATCTGCTTTTTAACATACTCTTTGAGAGATGAACGGGCCTTGTCAATACTCTGGCTATCGGACATGAGAACGATAGGGACATTATTTTTACAGCACCATTCTATTGCGGCAACACATCCTTTTAGAGCCCAACCCGGGATAGCGACGGCATCAGGAGCTATACTGCTTAATAACCGCGATATTTTCTCGACAAGTTGATGATTATTTGAAATTTCATTTTCAAACAGGGTGATTCTCTTAAAACCTTTGTTATCGAGTACCGTGTCCCATAAATAGATATTATCTTTCGACAACAATTCGATTCCAATAGATTCAAAGTGATTTCCGCATTCATTCAAACGCGCGACATGATAAGGGCCAAAACGTTCGAATATGACAGCAATCCTGATATTATTCATTTATAATTATTTCTTTGTTCATATTTAAAATTGCTTTTGCACTTATTTTTCTTTTAACGAACACCCATATTACCCAGGAAGGGATGGCCATAAACAAAAGCCTGAAAATCATCGCTTCAAATGTTTGCGTAACGAGGTACCCGGAGAGAGCCGCCATAACAATAAAGACGACAATCCAAATCCCCCCAAAACGTTTAGCTCTGGACCAGGCACCGGAATATAGACGACCGATCAGGAAAAGAAACAGGCAACATCCCCACCAGAATTCCAGCCACGAATCGGCAACTATCCCCGGTGCCGCCCCTACTGCCCCTGTCCAGCCCACCGAGTTGGAAAATTCAGCGGCGCCAGTACCGGCATTTTCCTCCAGATTGGGGATTCCAAACCATTGCGAGGCATCAAGGTACTTGGAAGGCCAGATAGCTCGCGGAATGGGGCGTATCAACATGACAGTCAGATAACGGAGCCCGTAGTTGTAATTTTCAAAATATTCGGCATTGATTATGGTGCCTGCGCCATAAATGAATTCATTGCTTTCCTGGGTAGAGAAAGTACTGAGAGGATCATTCACTGACCCGACACTAGAGCCAATGAAGACCTGGCTTCGATTGCTCACCAGCAGAAGAACGAAGAGTCCGAGCACCAGCCCGCCTTTGAGAACCAGCAGAAAAGGCGGGCGACGGCCAGTGGAAAAAAAGTACCCCATTACCAGAGTAAAAGCGATGACCAGAGTCGGACCACGACGCGCACCCAGAAGACCATGAATCAACAAAGGTGAAGAAAATAAAATTATCCAGAATAAATCGTTTTTTCGCAGTTTACAGTGCCCTGTGGCAATAAAGTACCAAAGGAGCGCAGGCACCGTTAACAAAAATAGTTCTCGAACATATCCTGATGCATTCCATCCACCACCATAAGCGTGGCCATATACTCGAAATAGACCTCCCGAGCTGATAAGTATGTAAAAAAAACTCAATGTCCCCACAAGCCCAAATAATTTTGCGACTTTCAAAATTCTTTTTTGTGCCGAAGTATCTTCCCCGATGAAAAACGAAAGTGACTGTTGATGCCTATTTGTATTTCCGAGCAAACCAGCGCATAAACTAAAAACACCTGCGAGGTTAATTAGTTGAATTTGAGAGCACTGCTCTCTTGTCAAATACCCTGAAACGCCGAAATCTACAACGGTCACGTAAGGCAGATAGCAATAAAGAAAAAACAGCTGAGCTCCGAAGAAAATGGCGGGATGAAAAGGATCATTCGTCTTACGATAAGAGACATAACCACAAAGAAGTGAAATAAACCCGATTGAAATCGTATAAAGGTAAAAATCGTAGTTGATATCATCCATTACAGACGCTCTTTTTCAACGATGAAACTAGTTTTCTTCCGTAATGAATGCGGGAAAAGTCGTTGACCCGGCTCTGAGCCGCCCGACCGAAAGAAAGAACCAGATCGGGATTTTCCCTCAGCAGCTTCAATTTATCCGCAATCGCCTCGGCATTGGCAACCGGCACGACATAACCCTCAATGCCCTCCCTCACTACATCTGCACAATTCGGAGTCGCAATAATCGGCAGGCCGTGCGCAGCTGCTTCAAGCTGGACCATGCCAAATCCATCACACAGAGTCGGCATGACAAAAACATCAGCCCAGACATAGTGTCGAGCGACATCATTCCGGGGAACCGCCCCGGAAAACTCCACAACATCCTGATAGCGGGACAGCATTTCCGGGTTCACCCCGAGAGAACCGACAACCCTGAAACTATAATGACGGTTGCCCAAGCTACGAGCGGCCTCCAGAAAATACTGAATCCCCTTTTGCAGCCCGACATTGCCCAGGAAAAGGACTCTCAAGGGATCATCTTTGTGCCTTTTTGTGCGTACCGGCGGGGAGACGTCAAGGTCAAAACCGTAAGGGAGAACTTCTATTTTCTCGGCGGCAACACCTGCACAGATTAAGGATTGGCGAACGAACTGCGAAGGGGCGAGGATTTTATCAGTCAGGGCAAGTTCATCGGTTTCTCGCTGCGCATATAGGGTCATATCCGGCAGTGCACCAAGTTGCCAACCGGGCCAACGGAGATACTCCTCACGCATGATCTCTGTCGAGACGGCGACCGTGGCAGAAGCCTGTTCCAGTATTGTGAATACCCCCCGCCCCCGCGCCCAGGAAAACAGCTCCGGGCAGGCACTGCTGTAGCCAAAAACGGCGGCCGCCTCTCCTGCCCCATGGCGGGCTGCAAAGCGGGTAAGCCTCCGCGAAAGCCTTGCATCCCACTGTGCCGGAGCAACTTGATATCGCCGCAAACTGCGCGCACCCAATGCAATCAAGGTAATCAACCAGGAGTCCCTGACCTTGTCGTCAGAGATGCGCCCCCTGCGTCCGGCCATGGCCTGCAGTCGACCGGGATATCTGGTGGCGACAAGACGGGCTATGTTCGCCTTCCAGGAATTCTCGCGCACATACGCGTCGGTATACAACCCCTGCAGCATGCCATGCTCTTCGAGGGCGGCGGCGGTCAGGTAATGATTCCTCGCCCCGAGCTGGACGACGGCTATTTGGGGAACCGTGGTTTTCAAAGCTTCTGATCCTTAAATAACCGGCGCATGACCTTACTGGTGATTGGTACGCTGAATTCATCTTCAGCGGGGTCAGGGCGAAAAAAAAGCTCCTGTACATTTTTGGGGACGACAACACGTCTGCGCCGGATCGCCGACCATGAACGAAAGATATCCCATACAGCCAGGGGGACCGGCCAGAAATGCCCCCCTTTCAGCCCCACCCAGCCAACACTCAGGAGCATACGTCCTGAAAAGATCATGGCCGCTGGCCAACGAAAATGGGTCATAAAGCTGCGGAGCCTGCCACCGGCAATGGCACGAAGTTTTTGACCGCTATGATGCGTCGTCGAAGTTGCAGCATGATGGTGAATCAGGGGGCCAGACAAACCGACGATACGATATCCCGCGGCATAAAGGCGGACCGACAGGTCGAATTCTTCAGACCAGCGGATGCCCTCGTCAAAGCCCCCAATCGACTCCAGAACAGATTTCCTGAAAAGCGCCCCGCCGGCGGCAAAACATTTGACTGACCCGGGCCGCCCGCCATAGAGCAGGCGCTGCAGACTCACTTCCCAGATGGGGTAAGCCACACAACCGATCGTGCTGTCCGCGCGCAGGCAATCCAACCCGGCACCAAGAATTTCCCCGTCCAGATAGGCATCGTCATCGAGAAAAAAAATCAGCTCGCCAACAGCCTGAGCAATGCCGAGATTCCGCCCCGGCCCCGGGCCAAAATTCGACGGAGCACGAACGGAAACAATCCTTGCCTGCTGCTGCAACCAGGCCCAGGTGTCATCCGTGGAGGCGTTGTCAACGACAACAATCTCAGTTTCCCCAGGACAGAAGGCCCGAATCGAACAAATGGCCCGATCCAGGCAGGCCCGGCGGTTATGCGTGACGATGACAAAAGTGATTGCTGGATACATCAACTGGCCGGTGCAGATTTTGGATGGGCACTCATGCGGGAGCGATTGCGCCAGCGGCGAAGCAGTCGGCCAAGACCAGCGGGGAGGAAGGAGATAAAATCCCATTTCAAAACAAACCACGGACCGAAATGCGGAGCGCATAGAGCCAGATCGGATTTCATCTGCGCCTTGCCGCGATGCGTCCAGTCGTAGCGCAGCATCATTTCGGCACTCTCTTTTACCAGTCGCACGGCAATGGCCCGATCTGGGGGTGAAAGCCGCCGATCCCGACTCAGGATAGCCAGCAGCGCCCGCGGCCCGTCGGTATAGACATACGATGAACGTGTCAATTTAACATCGTGACAGATGTCATTAACAATAGACATAAGCTGGCCATGATAGGAAAAAGGTCCCAATTCGGCGAGGCGCACCCAGAGATCGGTATCCTCGCCACAACGGTAACGGGTATCAAAACCACCAACCTGAAGGAAACAGTCTCTTCTCAACATGACCGTCATGGTATTTACACACTCGCCGCCACAGGTCATGAGGTGACGGTAGGGATCAGTCAAGGTTGACCATACGCCCTGCGGCGGCGCCAGAGTACTCAGGTAGGGGATATCCGGCTGTGAGCGAAACGCGATGGCACCGAAGCTGAGGATGACGTCGGGATGCAGCTGCATATAATCAAGCTGCATGCGCAGGCGACCTGGGACGATTTCATCGTCACTATCCATGAAGGCCACCAGCCCGGCCGTCGCCTCGGCAACACCAGTGTTGCGGGCGGCGCCCGGACCGGCGTTGGCTTGCCGAAACACCCGAATCTGATTCTGGTAGCTCTGCAAAATGTCGAGGGTGGAATCGGTCGAACCGTCATCGACGACAATAATCTCCAGCGGAACAGACGCTTGCTCCGCGATCAGAGCGTCTAGACATCGTGCAATCGACCAGGCACCATTGTATACCGGGACAATGACACTGACCTGAGGTGACGATGCTGATATTTTCATTGCGGACCTCTGGCCAGGATCTGTCGCTTCTGTCGCGAAAGCCATTCACTCAGATAAAGCCCAAACACCCTCCGAGTCAGACGATAAGCCAGCCCGCCGCGCACCAGCGGTCGATGGTTTGGCGCCAACTCTCTGGAGGCCCGCCGACAGAGGCGGGCAAAAGCCGGATAGGCCAGGCAGGCAGAACGCTCAAGCTCGTCACAACGAATTGCCAGGCTTTCCCGGTATGACTCCAACGACCCTTGGGCTTCCAGCAAGCCGGCAATTGTTTTCACTACGCGCAGACGCGAACGCAGCTTTGACCGGGAGACGCTCCGGCTGATCTGCCCCGAGTCATGCAGGCGATATTGCACCTCCGTATCCGGGGTGAAGACCAGTTTCGTCCCCGAAACGAGAGCCCGCATGAGTAATTCCGCATCCTGATCGGCAGCTAGTGAGGAATCGAAGCCACCCAGGGCCTGCAGCAGCTGCCGCGGCCACAGGTACCCGTGAATCGGGCAGAACCACCCTTCCAGATGAAGTTTCAGCGGATCGGCATCCGGGGGTAATGGCGTCGCCTGGCGCACATTTCCGGGCCGGAAATTACCGTCTTCACCATGCAGGTAGCGCCAACTGCAATAGGTCAAAGCGCCGGAACTTTCTGACAGCAAGGCAATCTGCCGCGACAGCTTATCACGGGCCAGAGTATCGTCGGCATCGAGAAACTGGATCCACTCGCCTTCAGCCTGCGCTAGGCCAAGATTGCGAGCCGCGGCGCCGCCACGATGGGTCTGACGCAACAACCGGCCGCGAAAATCACTTTTTTGGGCATGTTCAGCCAGCCATTGTTTAACCAATACTACCGTCGCGTCGGTCGAGCCGTCATCGACGACCAGCAGCTCGATAGGCCGGTAGGTCTGGGCGACAACCGACTGCAGGGTCTCAGGCAGGTACTCGGCACTATTGTAGGCGGGGATGATAATAGAGACCATTTGCCGTCGCATGGATAGAAGAATTTCCGTCAATCAACGCGCTTGCTGTCGGCGAGAAAATTGCGAATTTCCTGTTTTCTCTCGTCAATATACTTCGCCCCCAACTGGGAGTAACTCTGCTCGCCAAAATGGTGTATATAACATGCCCTGACCCAGGCCAGGCGCCAACCGGCATGGCGCAACCGTCCACAGAGTTCCGACTCATTGCCATAATCGTGCAATGCCAAATGGAATCCGTTAAACTCTCGCCAGACCTCACGGCGGATAAAAAATGCAAACCCGCTAATTTCGGGGAGTTCAACGAGATCCGGCTGTTTGACCTTTTCGAGGTACTTGCGAGCAAAGGCGACAATCTGGCTGTCGGTCCAGAAATGGCGGCAATGCAAGGCGGGTATCAAGCGCTGCTCGGTTGAGGCCCAACTCGTTGATGGGCCGGCAACTGCCAGTCGCTCGTCGCCAACAAAGGCGTCTCGGATCGCCGCCCACCCCCAGGGAGTCACATAGGTGTCGGAGTTGAGCAGGCAAAGATAGGGTCGCGAGGCCTGACTCGCCCCGGCTTCGCAGGCCCGGCTGTGCCCCTGGGCCTGGGAATGAACAATCAATCGCCAGTTGTATTTGCGGGAAAAGTGGCGCAGAAGGTCTTGCGTGACCTGTTCCTTGGATCCATCGTCAACAAGGATGACTTCGCATTCCCGGGCATAGAGGGCAAGACTATCCAGACAGCGCTTGGTCACCAAGGCAGCATCGTGTACAGCGACAATGATGGAGAAATCCCGACAAGCATTTTTTTCCGCCGCCGGCTGTTTGAAATCAGCTTCCCGCGGCAGCCCAAGAGTCAAGTACCAACGGCGAAGTGCATGTGCCACGTTGCGCAAGATTCCCTTAGTCACCCTTTTCCCCCGCCTTGACTGCGCGAAAAACATACTGATGCACCAGCAGCGAACCGAGAAAGGGTCGCAAAAGGCGTTCGAGACGACCGCCATTCCAGGGATGAATCGTTTCGAACAAGCGATATTTCTTTTCGACGTGGTTGATGATCAAACCCTGCGACTCCAGCAAGCGCCTGGCATCCTGCTCGGTAAACCAGCGCAGATGGGTACGGTCATGGATGCCACGCGAATTCAACGGCCAGGTCTTGCGGAACCACACATTGTAAAGAGTCGACCAGTGCGCCACATTGGGCAGCGATACGATGAAAACCGCATCAGGAGTTGTTGCTTCATTGATCAGAAATTTCAGCAGAGTCCAAGGCTCGCGCAGGTGTTCGAGAACATCTCCACAGATAACCGCATCAAAAGATTTGCCGCGATAGCGCTCCATGAACTCACTCGACTCAACATCTCCGCAGAAAACGTCATCTAGTCTCGTTTGCGCGATTTTTGCAGCTGAACTATCAATCTCGACACCGGTTACTACAGCCTTCTGTCGAGCCTTTAAGCCAGCGCCGAGGCTGCCTTCATTACAACCGAGATCTATGACATTCCTTCTTTCAGATGATATCAATACAAGAAGATCGTCACGCGGGCCGTTGTATGAAATGCCAGGATGTATATTTTGATAATCCACAAACATGCCTCAGAACTAAGAATTTATAAAGCATCAGCAGTTTAACGGTATCAACATAAATTAATTTGCAATTTTTCTAAGTAAGTATTTTGTATAATTGATAATTTTTCGTGCAAAAGATTTTTTATTAATTTTATTTTGTTCGAATTTTATAAAGTCTGAAGATTCAGGCTCTGGAGTCAATAAATTCTTAAAGTTATTACTACAAAGAGTATTGATATTTTGATAGACCTTTTCATCGGGCCACTCCCACCATCTAACATCCATTAATTCTGCAATCACATCTTCGGAAAATCTCATTTTAAGAACTTTCGCTGGATTACCTCCGACGATTGAATATGGTGGCACGCTTTTTACGACGACAGATCTTGCGGCAATTGCAGCACCATCTCCAACAGTAACGCCGCTCATAATCATCGCATCTGTCCCGATCCAAACATCATTACCGATGATAACATCACCCTTTGATTGAGGATGACCCTCTATATTCTTTGCTTTGTGCCATCTTTCACTAAGCGCTGGGAATGGATAAGTCGATATCCAATCCAATCGATGGTTACCTCCAAGCATGATGACAACACCTTTAGCTATTGAACAATATTTTCCAATTTTTACAGTCGTACCTTCTCCAAAGTCAAATATTTGAGGTGCCCCATAAGTATGCTCACCTATATTGTCCCTATATTTTTCCGCGACTTTTTCTTTTGTATAGAACTTATCGTAATTCATATATTCCTTATTTTTTAAGAATTTTGCAATTATGAATTCCCAAGAAAGTCAACGTTCCACTTAAGCATAGGGCGCACAACACCAGGCCAGTCTTGTCCGGCATATATACCTCTGACACCATCTCCACAAGACCGGTCAACAACTTGGAAGCTAACAACATTCTTTTCATGAACATGAACCACATTAGGGTTATAAGTCGCAATTGCCACAAGAACAAAAAATGATCCTTCTGACAAGAAATTGCCAGGAATCTCACAACATGCTTTCACATAACCTTGAGGACGTGGCTGGTTAAACCATTCCTTATTGTTCCAATCGTTATTCGCAAAAATACAGGTACCGTTATTATCATATAGGTGAACAATTGAAGTTAATCGCGACCCCTTCAAAAGATTTTTATAAATTATTTCTATATAAATAGGATTACGGATATCATGATCGTCACAAATTTCGCCTTGGCTGTTTAAAACTTTTACTGAGACTAGTCTCGCTCTATCATCACCAGGAGAAGTCTTGATATCAGTCCATTTACGACTTGACGGACAAAGGTGTTCACTGCCGAGATACCTCTGAACAACAGTCGAACTCAGATCATTGATAACGAGTTCACCAGCATGCAGGAGTAATGCTCTTTGAGTAAGACGTAAGACTGTCGGCAAGTTATGAGATACAAAAAGTACAGTTCTACCTTCCCTCCCCACCTCCTCCATTTTCCCCAAACATTTCTCTTGAAATTGCGCATCTCCAACAGCCAAAACTTCGTCAACAATGAGAATTTCCGGCTCCAAATGAGCAGCGACTGCAAATGCCAATCGCACATACATCCCGCTGGAATATCTTTTCACCGGCGTGTCAAGAAACTTCTCGATTTCAGCAAATGCCACAATTTCATCGAATTTTCGATGGATATCGACACGAGTCATACCGAGAATTGCGCCGTTAAGAAAGATGTTCTCACGACCAGTCAACTCAGGGTGGAATCCCGTACCTACTTCAAGCAGACTTGCTACGCGACCATCAATCTCGATCCGCCCCGAAGATGGTTCGGTGATGCGAGAGAGTATTTTGAGTAAAGTCGATTTCCCTGCGCCATTTCTGCCTATAATGCCAACCCTTTCGCCACGTTTGACGTCAAAGGAAATGTCCTTCAGTGCAAAAAAATCTTCTGTAAAATCATTGACGCGTTGACTGGACGTACTATTGAATGGATGGAGGAGTTTTCTAGCGACATTCTTGACCCCTTCAGCCATGACATCTCGAAGAGCAGTGTAGCGTTCTTGGCGTTTGTGGCCAATGATGTAACGCTTTGATAGGTTTTCAACTTTGATAATTATATCGCTCATATAATGTCTGCAAAGCTCTTCTCTGTTTTACGAAAATAATACACACCCCAAACGAGCACAGAAACTACGACAAGAAGCGAAAGAGCGAAACCTGGAAGATATATCTTTGACTCACCACCAAGAATAGCCCAGCGAAAACCGTCAATGACACCGACCATTGGGTTTAAGGCATAAAGGAGTCGGTACTTTTCTGGGACGATACTGCTAGAGAATCCAACCGGGGAGATATACAGTCCGAATTGAACAATGAACGGCACAATGTAACGGAAGTCACGATATTTGACATTGAGCGCCGTCAACCACAGCCCCACACCCATTGAGGCTGCAAAGGCAATGATTATGAAAATTGGCAGTGTGACAATGCGCCAGCTCGGGACAAATTGATACCAGATCATAATTGCGATCATAATTAACCCGGAGATCAGAAAGTCGACAAAACTGGTTATAACAGAACTGCTCGGGATGATCAGGCGCGGGAAATAGACTTTGGAAATCAGGTTGGCATTTCCGACAAGACTATTGCTTGCTTCGCTCAAAGAGTTGGCGAAGAAGTGCCAAGGGAGCATGGCAGCATAGACCATGATGGCATAGGGAGCAGCCCCTTCGGTAGGAAGATTGGCCAGTTTGCCAAAAACCACGGTGAAGACCACCATGGTCAGAAATGGCCGGAGCACAGCCCAGGCGGCACCGATTACCGTTTGCTTGTAACGAACCAGTATGTCACGCCAGGCGAGGAACATAAAAAGCTCCCGGTAGCGCCACAAATCACGCCAATAGTGGCGCTCGGTACGGCCAGCTTCGATGATCAACTTAGACATGATTCCTCTATGGCTGTAAATTATTTATGGTGGAAAGCGCAATCATCTATCTAAGTTTGGCAGAAAGTAACCCATAAAATCGAAAACAGCACATGCCATACTCAACAAAACTTTTGTAAGTTATCAGAAAGATACGGAAATTTCAACGAGTAAGTAGCCCCTTACCCCCGACCTTTGCCTGCTCATATTATAGATAAAAAAACAACGGGGAGCGTACTACGCTCCCCGTTGTCGGCAAAACTACCAAAACTTATTTCTAATTACGGTTGCTTAAATTCAGCTCTGATCTGATGGGCACCAGTAATCCCGTTCAGCGGGACACTTGAGACTGCGCCGACCCAGACCCCATCCACCGCCACCCTGAGAATCGAATAACCGGGGAGAGGAGTAATGGTAAATGTCTGATTCGTACCTGTGGGGTATGACAACGTCCGAACAGTCCCGCTAGCAACCGTCGTAGTGCCATCAGATATAGAGCCGCCGATGCGGGCATCTACTTGGACAGTAGCAGTATCCACTGCGTAGTAGACGACGACATTATGATTGGCGACGACATTATTAAAGCTAAAACTGGTCACCGCACCGATGAAGGTCCCATCCACCGCCACCCTGGAGATCCTGTAGCCAGCCAGCGGAGTGATGCTGTAGGTCTGATTGGTACCTCCTGCAACCGTCTGAGTACTGGCTGTAGCACTGGCGACAGTAAATGCCCCATTGGTCACTGTCCCTCCAAGGCGGTTGTCGATGACGATGTTGAATGCGGACAAGGGTTCAAAGTAAGCAGTGATGTTGTGGTTTGCACTCACTGTCGGGAAGGTATAGGTACTGATCGCGCCGAAGAAGACGCCGTCGATTGCCACCCGTTGAATCTTGTAGCCGGCCAGGGGGGTAATGGTAAAGGTCTGGTCCAACCCTAACGGGGCAACAAAGGTACCGGCGGTGCCGTTGCTGACGGAAAAGGCGCCGTTGGAAATTGTGCCATTGACTTTGGCATCGGCGACAATGTTGAAGGTATTGGGGACGAAATAAGCCACCAGGGTATGATTGGCTGCAATCGCCGGGAAGGTGTAGCTCGACGCTGCCGGGAAAAACGTACCATCGACAGCGATTTGCGAGACAAGGTAACCAGCGTCCGGGGTGATGGTGAAGATGACATCAGTCCCAGCGTGCTCAAAGAAGTTGGTCGGTCCGCCATTGGAGACCGAGAACCCGGTCGTCGAGACGGTACCACCGGTGCCGGCGGTGACTGTCACCTGATAAGACACACCGGTTGAAACCAAGATGGTATGGTCAGCCTGGACGTCGGTGAAGGTGTAGGTGGTGAGGGGACCCTGGGACACGCCGTCAACAACTACGTCAGCGACGTAATAACCGAAGGTTGCCCCAATGTTGAAGGTCTGACTGCCGCCCTGAATGATGTTGACGACGCCAGCCGGGGAAATGGTACCCAGACCGTCTGTCGTAGCTGTAATCTTGAAGGAACCCGGGATATAGAGTGTTGTCTGGGCGGTTGTAAAATTTCCACTGGAATCTGAAACTTTCAGGGTAATTGGATGGGTACCAGATCCAAGCCACGGATTTACAACCGAGTATTTGATGGTGCGATTCTGAGTGAAATAGTCATATGAACCGTTGCTGTCCATATCCCAAGCGTAGCTGAGGGTGTTGCATGCATCGCTATCGGTCCCGGTTCCAATCAATGCAACTGTTCCCCCAACATTTACCGTATAGGGACCACCGGCATCGGCCGTGGGCGCGGCATTGAGCAACGTCACGTCATGGCTGACGGTCTGAACCTGCGGCGGGACGGTGCTGTCGGTGACGGTCAAGATCGCCGTATGCACACCACCGCTTCTCCCGCCGGCAAGGGCCGGAAGAGTTACGTCCGCTGTGGCGAATGGGGCGCCGTCGACAGACCAGGCGTAGGTGTAGGGAGGGGTGTTCGTCCCGCTAATGGCGGAGACCAGATTGATGGAATCGCACACGCTGATGGGCGACGCGCCGCCGTTGGCGGTGAAATCGACGATCATCGTGTTGGTCACGGTGACCGACTGCGCAAGCGACGCTTTGCTCAAGGTCACCGGGTTGCTCGCTGCGTCGACCAGCGTGGCCGCGGCTACGGCCTTGACGATGTAGGTGCCGGAGGGGACACCGGCCCAGGTGAAGAGGAAGTTATCGCCCGGGGTGGTGCTGGTGCCGATGATGTTGGCGCCGTCGTAATAAGTGACGGAAGTCACGCTCTGGCCCAGGGGAGCCGTGATCGTGGCGGTCAGCTCGAGGGTGGCCGGGGCAGCCAGGGCGCCGGTGACAGTAAGGGTCACGTCGCCGGGGGTGTCGGAAAAGGTCGAACCGCTGGCGTTATAGGCTTCGATCACGTAGTTATCCGTAATCAAGCCGGCGGTGTCGTTGAAGGTGGTCTGGTTGGCCAGGGCGGAGCCGACCTTGGTCAAAGCCGCGCCACCCCGCGAACGCCAGATATTGAAGCCGATTTCGTTCTGCGTGTTGCCGAAACCGCCGTTGTTGACGTAATCGACCGTGGTCGGATCGGTCCAGGTGACATCGACGCCGCTGGCGGCAGTGCCGGGTGCCGGGGAGAGGAAATCGGCAACCGCCGCCGTCGTCACCTTGAGGACGATGGGGCGCATCATGTCCATCTCTTCATGGCTCAGGATGTGGCAATGCCAGACATACTCCCAACCGAAGTTGTAGAGGATGTTGGTGACCGCCGGCGTTCTGGCTTCTCCGGTCATCCAGTCGACGCTGTTGAAGCCCATCCCCGAACCAACGGGGATGGCCGGGTTGAGGGGACGCAGACTGTTGGGGATGCCGAAGGGGAGCGCCGGAGCGCGCGGCCGCACGGCGACGATGGTATCCATGAGCGGACTGATCTTGACGGTGTCCTTCCAGCCGAGTTCGTTCTCTTCGGGGAGGAGGATCTGGCCGTCCCAGCCGACGCGGTTGATCAGCTGAACGTCGAAGATATGGAAGTGGATGGGGTGAGTGTCGACCCCGTTGTGCGAGACCTTCCAGATCTGGGTGCCGTCGGCCAGGGTGGTGGTGCCGGGGACGATGCTGACATTCAGCTCCGGCGAGTTGTCGACGACCTCGGTCGGCAGATCGGAGAAACCGTAGAGGATCAGCAGGGCGTTGAGGGTGGTCGGGTTGGGGAGCTGCATGGCGAGGTTACCGCTCATGCGACCGTAGATCGGGTCGAAGGAAGCCCCCATCTCGTCGTGAATCCCCTTGGGCTCCTGGATGGCGACGACATGCTTGGGGTCGGCGACGGTATTATCGACGGTGACGAAATTGATCGTCTGGTCGTTGATCTGCGAGATCCCTTCCCAGGGGAAAGCGGTCGGGAAGAAGGAGTTGGGATAAACCTCCTGATAGGCGGCCTGACCGACGATGATCGGTTCTTGCGCCTTGGCGAAGAGACTCGGCGTCCCCGGATCGGCCGGGACGAACTCGGCTTGCAGGGCGACCGGGTCAAAGGTGTAACCGGGATCGACCGCCGGCAGACCGGAGGCGCCGCCGGTGACGATGATCTGCATGACCGTGCGGGTGTTGGGGGCATAGCCGGGAAGAATGCCGTGACCGCCGTCATAGACGCCGGTAACCGGGTTGTAGACGCCGCCGGCGCCGTAACCGCCGGAGTCGCGCATATCGGGAGCGCCGGTGAAATAGTCGTAACCGGCGACCCGGGCCGGCCAGGCGGCGGGAGCATCGTTGTAGAGGATGAGGGTCTTGCCGGCGTAATTGGTGAAATCGACGATGACGTCGGCGCGCTCGGCCGGGCCGAGGGCGAGACCGGTCTTATCGACAACGCCGACCCAGAAGGCGGTCGGGTCGGTCATGTAGGTGACCGGCTGCGGCTCCCGGACCACCGGTTTCGGCAGGAAGCCGCCTTCCGTCCCGATCTGCAGGAAGCTGGGACCGCGGGTCGCGGGGTCGGGGACGCCGCCGTCGCGGCCGTCGACCGGCCAGTTCTCCGGCCAACCTTGCTGCGTCGCCAGGTCGATGGAGGCCGGCACCATCTTCACTTCGGTCCTGTTCGATTTGCCGGGTACCGTCAACCGCGTATCGGGGCTGACATTGGCCGGATCGGAGTCGGCTTCGTAGAAGGAGAGATTCCAGAAGCGGTCGCTGGCGGCATTGAGAATGCGGAAGCGATAGGCCCGCGGATCGACGGTGAGGGTCGGGAAAGCGGTACCGTTGACGACGGCGCTGTCCTGGAAGGCTTCCATCCCCATGGAGGTATTGGGGGTGCCGGGGATCTGCTCCGGCTGCCCGGGGGTCTGGCAATCGGCGAGGATGTAGGGGACGGTGCTGCTGCAATCGGGATCATAATAGGGATTGGCGACCGGGCCCTTTTCCACGGCGGTGGCCGGGTAGAACCAGGGTCCATACATCCAGCGGCCGAAAGGATTGACGCCGCCGAAACCGGCGACGGAAGTTTGGGCCGGCATGTAGACATGCGGCAACCAGAGGTCGCCCTCGACCGGCTCGCGCACATTGCCGGTGAGCGCGCCGCTCCCCCAGTTCCACAGCGGGTCGTACTTGCGAATCTCGGAAGCGTCGACGAAGGTTTTGTCCTGGATGATCAAGGGAATCTGATCGGCGGGAAGGAGGCCGCGGGTCACCAGATCCTGCTCGAACTGGTCGGTAATGAGGTAGCCGGCCGCTTCCCCGGCATAAACATTGAGCCGGGTAATGCCGAAGGCATGGTCGTGATAGAACATCAAGCGGGCACTCTGCTGGTTGGTGTAGTAATAGGTCGTGGCGCCATCGCCCGGATCGGGCATGTCCGGCACGTTCTGCATGCTGACCCCTTTGGTGAAGGCGGTATTCTCTTCCACCGGGGTGATCCACTGATGCGGGGTGCCGTCCGAGATCCACGGGGTCCGCCCACCATGGAGATGAATGTCGGCGCGATTCTGGGTATAGGAGTCACAACCGTTGGGATTATCGATGGAGTCGTTGTTGCACGGGGTACTTTCTCCCCGGGCGTCGCCTGTCCCCTGCTTGGCGGGACCGGTGCCGGCCCCCATGACCGAGGTATCGACGGGGATAAAGAGGTCGCCGCCGGCGCCGGCCGGCAGCCGGTTTCTGAACTTGATGCGGACCGGGCGGTCCCGTTCGGAGACGATGGTCGGTCCGAGGTAACGGACCGGATCGGGGTCGATACCGCTCACGGTGTCGGCTGCCGTACAAGGGTGCTCATCGACGCCGCATTTATTTGCGCTCGGCAGGGTTCCGGCGGTCAGGTTCGTCCCTTTGTTGATCTGGACGTAACCGCGCAGCAAGGTTCCCTTCATATTGTTGCGCAGGGGATCGAGATCGGCGGGGAGGTCCGAGTGCATCTGCTGGCGGTACTCGACCAGGTCGATTTCATAGTAATCCGACCCGGGATAGGTCGTGGTGTCGGGATTGGCG
>Ga0209212_1004199_pt1 | contig 18050 bp, 14 predicted proteins | sample RifGroC2_FD_183996 | JGI IMG/M metagenome (GOLD analysis project Ga0209212, IMG submission 183996) | Groundwater microbial communities from Rifle, Colorado, USA - Groundwater C2 (SPAdes) (version 2) | ecosystem: Environmental > Aquatic > Deep subsurface > Groundwater | place: Rifle, Colorado...
TAATGACGGGAGGCTCTGATTGCCATGGTCCAAGACCAAACGGACAACTTGTTCTTGGAAAAGTCCATGTACCTGAATGGGTATTAACAGAACTTAAAAGAGAAAAAAACCACCTCGAAATCGCAGCTAATTAAAAAAATTTAAAACAAATAAAAAAGGAGAAACCATGTTTTTCTCCTTTTTCTATATATTATTGATTAGATTACTTATTTAAGACCTAAAAGCTTTTTGTAAGAAGAGAATCTGGCAACCTCTATACCGTTAAATGTTGTATAACCCCTTTGTTTATCGAGATATTTTTCAAATTCATCATTCAAACCGGTTTTTTTCTTTGTTTTGCTAGTCATTAAGGTCGCCATTTTAATTGCCTCCTTTTTGTAAATTACAAGTGTTATTTTTACACTTATGTTTATATAAATACATATTAACATAAATACACTTATCAAGCTATACAAGAAATTTTAAAAAAAAATGATAAATTTATGTATAAGCTTAAATATTGGTTTTTAATGTAACTGTATAATAGATTATTAAACTTTTAATGATTTTTAAATTACATACATGGCTAAAATTCTATGTTTTTTAATTGCCCATATTAGATTTTTTGAATGGTTTAAAACTGATTTATAAAAAAACTACCTGTCGGGTATACCGCATAGACTCATTCTCAGAAATATCAAGTGGTATAAAATAAATCAAAAATACAAATTTAAAAATTTTAAAAATAATTTTAAAACAGGTAATAAATGAAAAATCGACCGATAAATAATCTTTATAATATAGATAAACTTACCAAAACTGACCTTGAAAGATCAGAATTGTTTAGAGCCGCATTTAAAAAGACTTTTATGTTTGCAGGCATTCTGATATTGTTGATGAGTTTTATCGTAACGGCTTATTTGTTTAAAATTTTAGTAGAACTTCCTGATGTATCACTTCTGGAAATGTATGCTCCTGATCAGTCAACACAGATTTTTGATATAAATAACAATCTTGTTGCAAGTATTCACGCCGATGAAGACAGAATTTCAGTGCCACTAAATAAAATTTCTCCGCATTTGCAAAATGCGGTTATTTCTATAGAAGACAACAGATTTTACAGTCACGGCGGAATTGACTTAATGGGTACAGTCAGGGCTCTTTATAACAATCTTTTGCATAAAGACTCTATTCAAGGCGGAAGCACCTTAACCCAGCAGCTTGTTAAAAATTCTTTTTTAACCCCGGAAAGATCGATGAAAAGAAAATTTTTAGAAGCTATTCTTTCCGTAAAAGTTGAAATGGCTTATTCAAAAAATGAAATTCTGGAGAAATATCTAAACCAGATTTATTGGGGAAATCAGGCTTATGGGATTGAAAAAGGAGCGAGGCGATATTTTAAAAAATCTGCAAAAGACCTTAATTTGTCAGAATCCAGTATTCTTGCAGGGTTGATTAAAGCTCCCGAGCTTTATTCTCCTTATAGCAATATGAAGGAAACCAAGAAAAGACAATTAATAGTGCTGAATAAAATGCATGAATTCGGTTATATAACTAAAAATCAAAGAGATAAGGCGTATGCCGGACCTCTTAAACTTGCCCCGAGAAAGTTTGCTTATGCGAAATATATTTATTTTGTTGACTACGTGTCTTACCTGCTAAGGAAAAGATATGGCGATAATATTGTAAGAAGAGGCGGTCTCAATGTTTATACGACTTTAGATCCGCAAGTGCAGCAAATAGCGGAAAAAACTATTAATGAAGGTGTAAAATCCGCAAGAGGTAGTGGAGTTAAGGAAGGCGCGCTAGTTTCTATCAATGTAAAAAATGGTTATATTCAGGCGCTTGTTGGAGGAGTTGACTTTAAGAAGAGCCAATTTAACAGGGCAGTCCTGGCAAAAAGACCTGTCGGATCAGGATTCAAACCCGTTGTTTATTTGACAGGATTAAGGTTAGGTGTAATTAATCCCGATTCTACAATTTTTGACGCGCCTGTTGCTTATCGCACAAAGTGGAATGTATGGTGTCCACACAATTGGGACGGAAAATATATGGGAAAAATGACTGTAAGAAAAGCTTTAACTCTTTCTAGAAATACACCTACAGTTAGAGTTTCATTAAAAGTCGGTGTAGACAAAATAATTGAAACAGCCAGATTATTAGGAATAAAAAGCTATATAAGAAGAGGTTTTTCAATGGTGTTAGGCTCTTCTGAACTTACGCCTCTTGAAGTTGCAACTACCTACAGCACACTTGCCCGCGACGGAGTTTATATTGAACCTATAGCAATAAGATACATTAAAGATAATAAAGGAAACGTCCTTGAAATATCGACTAATACGCCTGTAAGAGTTGTAAGCTCGCAGCCTGTAAGAGAATTAAACTCAATACTCGTGGATGTAATTGAAAAAGGCACAGGAAGGTCAGCCAAGATAGAGGGCAGGCAGATTGCAGGAAAAACAGGGACGACTGACAGCGTAAAAGACATCTGGTTCAACGGATATACTCCTGATACTGCTACTGTAATCTGGATGGGCAACGATGAAAACCAAGCTTTAGGCGGAGTATTCAGCAGTAATTGCGCTATTTTATGGAATAAATTCAGCGCAGAATATTATAAAATAAGAAATATTCCTGCTGAAAACTTTCCGATTCCTGATATGGAAAGAAAAAAACAGGAAGCCGCTAAATTAAAAGAAAAAGCAAAAAAAGATAAACTTAAAGAACTGGCTAAAAACCCGGTTGCTAATAAAGGACAACGATATAGAAAGAGAAACTTCTCTAAAAATGTGGAAAATAAACCTAAAAATAATGAAGTTACGCTTCCGCCTAGGACTTATGTGCCGGATGAAAATGATTACGAAAAAAGATATCAAAGAATACAGCAGCAGCAACAGCAGCAATATCAACAACCGCAGCAAAATAGAACCTATCAACAATATCCTCAACAGTACCCGCAGCAGAATTATAATCAACAGTAACAGGTGATAAAATTGCTAAATATAAATAAAAAAGAATATATATTAATAATTTTTATTTTAGTTTTATCATTTTTTTCAGGATATACGGGAGGAATTATCTCTCATAAAAATAATTCGGCTAAAGAAATAAAAGATGAAAAAGTTGAAAAAAATATTGAGTCTGCTCAAAAGTTAAAATCAAATAATACAAATATTGCAGAACCTGATTCAATTTCAGGAGCGGCAAATACAGCAATTCCAGCAGTTGTCCATATTTCATTAGGCAGAAGGAATATGTCGCAATTTGTATTAAGAAACAGCTCAACAAGCATATATAAACCTTTAGAAAAAAGATATTTCACTCTGGGGTCAGGAATAATTATTTCTCCTGACGGCTATATCCTTACAAATAATCACGTAATAGAAAATCTTGGCGGAAATATCAATACAAGCCTTTCTGACGGTAGAAAATTTAAGGCGAAAATCATAGGCACTGACCCCAAGACAGATTTAGCGGTAATAAAAATAGATGCAAATAATCTTCCTACAATAAAATTAGCTGATTCTGACAAAGCTGATATTGGCGATGTGGTAATTGCGGTAGGAAATCCTTTTGGCATAGGCGAAACAGTAACAATGGGAATAATAAGCGCAGTCGGGCGTTCAAATATCGGCATCGTTGAATATGAAAACTTTATTCAGACTGATGCAGCAATAAATCCGGGAAGCTCGGGAGGCGCGCTGGTAAATACAAGGGGAGAACTTGTGGGAGTTAACACCGCAATACTTACAAAAAGCGGTGGCTATGAGGGTATCGGCTTTGCGATACCCTCAAATATGGCGAAAAAAGTCTATCGGGATATCATGGCAAATGGAAAAGTGCAAAGAGGTTGGATTGGAGTAGGGATTCAGGATGTTAATGTCCAAATTGCAGGATTTTTCGCAAAAAATATAATTAAAGGCGTGATTGTTACTGCCGTGATTAAGGATAGCCCCGCTTATAATTCCGGTTTACAAAAAGGCGATATTATAATAGCCGTAAACAGCAAAGAAATCTTGAATAAAAATAAAGTCAAAAATGACATAGCAGAAGCGCCTGTAGGAAAAAAATTCAAAATTAACTTAGTGAGAAAAGGAAAAATAGTGTCTTTGTATGTCAAAACATCAAAATTGCCTGAAAGCGCAGATGTTTTTGATGTTAGAAATTTTAATGTTCCTGAAAATTAGATTGATGAAAAGGCAGATAATATAGTACTATTAGAGAAGCAACATAAATATTCTTAATAAACAGGCTTCATGAAACTTAATTTGAAAAAAATAATAATATTTTCAGGTATTTTAATTTTTGTGGCTGTGCTTAATTTGGCATATTTTTTTGTTGTGCCTTCAATTATTAATATCGAAAAATACAAGCCTGAAATCAGGGAATACCTGAAAGAAACTGTTTCTGTGCCACTTGAGCTTGGAAAACTTGACATTGATACGACATGGAATCTAGGTGTCAAAATAAAAATTGACAAAGCGATTCTGAAAAAGAACAATGGAAAGCAATTTGTTAACATCGAAGATTCTTATATCGAAGTGTCGCTTATTCCTTTAATAAATAAACATGTTGTAATTCGACAGGTCTTTATAAATAGTCCTGATATAAATTTAAAAAGACTTGAGGACGGGACTTTTGATTTAGCAAAGATCTTTATAAAAAGAGGGAAGTCAAAATATAAAGTTGAATTAAAAGATACTTCAATAATTTTAAACAATTACAAGATTAATTTCATTGATAAAGTTATATCTCCTGCAAAAGAGTTTGTTTTAAACGGTGAAATACTTAAAATTACAAGATTTACGCCAAATAAATATATAGAAATAGAAGCCAAAGGAAAAGTTTCTGAATGTCAAAAACCGGAAATGAATTTTAATTTGCTTTTAAATACAGACCTGCCTTTAAGGAAGAAAAATCCGACAACAAACCAGTTAAAAATCAAAGGAAACATTGTAAATTTTGATCTGGCGGAATTTAAACCATACATAAATAAGTATGCCCCTAATAAATACATTGTTCTTGACGGAACAGGCAACGTGAATTTTGACATAGACTTAAATAAAGAGATATTAGGCAGAAGAAGGTTCTTTATTGAATCGAAAACGAGCAATTTAAACATTGTAGATGCCTTAAGAGGCGATGTTTTGTCTTATGATGATACGCTGCATTTCTTTACAAGCGGAAGTTTTGACGATAACGATCTTTATTTAGACAATCTTCAGGTTAACGGCGATAAAATTAATACGGATATAAAGGGAAAAATAAGCAATTTTGCCAGAAAAAAAATCAGGAATATTGATTTACGTGTAGATGTAAATGCCACAAGAGCAAAGATTGCAGCGGAAGTATTCCCTAAAACCATTAAAGTTAAACTTGATCCGTTTAATAAAATTATAAAACATAATATAGACGGAAATATATCAGGTATTTTACAGCTAAAAGGTTACTACAGAAAGCCGGATATTTTTGGCAAAGTTAAATATGATGATTTTTCAATAATAGAAAAGATTCATGGAACTCCAAACGGTTATGGAACAGTAGATTTCTTAGGACCGACACTGGTTATAAACAGCAAACAATATTTAGGCAAGGATGAATTTATCCAAACCACAGGAAACATAACTCCTTTTAAAGGAAAACGGCTAAAATTGGCTATCAGTTCAACTCAAAATATTAATTTTGCTAAATGTTTGCCTGTTTTATTAGCGGTTAGAGATATTTTTCAGTTCAAACTCACACCTGTTACCGAAATGGATATTAAAGGAATCGGAAAAACCAATCTTAATATAGAAGGCGCGTTTAAAGACGTAACGATAAACGGCTATGTTGAAGTCAAAAACGCCTCTGTAAAATACAAAACACTTGCGGGATCGGCTGAAAACGTAAACGGAAAAGTTAAATTTGTCGGAGAAAAAGTTTATTACGATGACCTAATCGGTTTTGTGGACGGAATAAAACTCATTCCATCAGGCTATTCAACTCTCCATGGCTATTCTGATGTAAAACTTTATATGCCGCAATTAGATTTAAAAAAAGGACAAAAATTTGTTTACGGAAGTCCGCTTCTTGATGAGGTGCAGATTGCTTTAAAAGATATTATAGATATAAAAGGAGTTGCTGATACTGCTATTTTCCTTAAAGGTACGGACAAAAATCTTGATTCAAACGGAATTATAAAATTTAATGATGCCTTTCTCAAATATAAAGGCTACGGCGAGCCATTTAGTAAGCTTAAGGGTCAACTAAGATACAAAAATGAAGATATCTATTTTGATAACATAAACGGAAATGTGTTGGAAAATAATGTAACCGTGAGCGGTTTCGTTGGCGCATTAAGTAAAAATATTGATATGACTATTTCTTCCAAAATCGTAAGGCTGGAAGATGCTAAGAAATTTGTCATGAATAGCTTTTTGTTGGCTAAATCACAAAAAATAGTTAAAGATTACACTTTTGTAAAAGGAACAGCCCAATTTTTATTGGTTCTTAAAGGTAAATCAGACCAAGACTGCCTTAAAAGCCTGATTTTTAGCAATACAGATGCTGTTTTTGAAAATAAACAAGTCGGTTTTCCCGTAAAAATCTCTCAAGGTGTTATTAATATAACGGATGATACTGTTCAAACTCAGGGTATACAGGCGCGCGCAGGAAATACAGATTTTACTGTTCAGGGTAAGGTATCCAATTTAAAGGCGAATATCAAGAAAAAAGGCCCAATACTTCCTGATTTACAATTAAAAATAAGAAGGTTTGACGCAACAACTCTCAATGAACTGGCTAAAATCCCTGTAATTCCTTCTAAAATAAAGAAAATGTTGTCAGGTGTGACGCATTCTGATGGATACGCTGATGTTTTTGTACATATAAAACCTTCAGGATTTAATGCCAACCTGAATTTTAATAATCTTGCAATGATTTATCAAAATCAGGATTTGCCTTTTATAATTGAAAACGGCAAAGCTGAAATTACTGATAAAAGCTTGTTTTTCTCCGACATAAACGGCAAAATCGCAAACTCTGATTTCTTTATTAACGGCAATATTAAAAATTACTCAAAGAAACCTGTATTTGCGATTGTTTCTTCGCTAAAAATCAATCCTGATGATGTAAACAGACTAAGTTCTTTGCTAAAACAGCCTGTTGGGTTAGAAGGAATAATTCCTATAACTGCAAATATAAAAGGCAATGTTGATAATTGGAATATTCAAGGAAAAATGGCTCTAGCTAAAGGCATAAACCTTAGCTATGCAAGACAAATGGGTATACCTGACGATAAAGTCAGAATGTTAACTTTAGATGCTCAAGGAAAACAGGATAAAATCGATGTTAAAAGCTTGAAAATTGATTTATGCGACAAAGATAAAGACTTGAGTTATAAAACACCTTGGGAATTCGACGTTGATGGCGAAAAAGAAAATCTTTTGCATTTCTCAGGCTCTATAGATAAATTAAAAACTTTCAAACCCGTATTTAAAAACTTTAGGGTTTTTACAAATGAAGAAAAACCGCTTAGTATGTGTATTTTAAACACAGGTGTCAGTAAATTTATTAATAACGGCAATGAAAACTTCTTTTCGGAAGGGAATTTTCAGGCAAATTTAATAATAAACGGATATGTTTTTAGCCCTGCTATTCTTGGTTCTATTTCGTTTTCCGGATTAAAAATCCCTGATTATAAGCTAAGCTTAAATAATGCCAACATAGATTTTTCTAAAGATGAGATTAGTTTTGATTTTAAAGATTTAAAAATAGATGATTCCTCTATGAATATTAGCGCTCTTGTTAATTATCCGATAGAAACCCCTTTAATGCTTAAAAATATCAACATAATTTCGGATTATATGAATATTGATAAGATTGCCGGAGTTTTGATATCCAATAAAAACATTGTGGATGATAATAAAGAAAATATTAAAATGCCGGAATTCATTATTAAAAATGGAACGCTTGATTCAAAAGAGCTAATTATGCGTGACTTAATCACTTCAAATGTAAAAGCTAATATAAATCTCACTCCTGACGGGTTATTATCTGTTTCCGATATTCAAATGAATGCAGCAGGAGGAGTTGGAGCAGGTAATATTTACTATAATACAAAATCCAGCGAGCTTTCGCTCAATCTCATCGCTAAAAACATGCAGGCAAACGCTCTTGCAACTACTCTTTTGAGATTTCCGAACGAAGTTTACGGCACTCTTAATGGAGAAGGGCAATTTTATACGAGCGGAAGAAATTCTGAAGAAATGATCTCAAATTCAAATGGTTATGCGAATTTCAAGATATATGACGGTCGTCTTGTAAGATTGGGGTCGATGGAATACTTCTTAAGAGCCGCAAATGTTCTGCAATGCGGTATTGGAGGTTTTAATTTTAATAATATTATTGACCTTGTTGTGCCGCAAAAAACAGGATATTTTGATAAGCTTGAAGGAAGGCTTGATATAAAAGACGGTGTTATTAATACGGATGAAATAACTTCATCAGGCGAAAACCTTAGTCTGTTTATTTCAGGAAATTTTGATATGCTTACAAATAATGCTGACACTAAAATACTTGGCACCCTTTCCAAAAAAGTATCGGGATTATTGGGTCCTTTGGGCAGTGTTTCCGTAAATCAGTTTATAGGATTTGTCCCCGGGGTTGGATTCTTGCCAACGATTGCAGGTGAGAAGGGATTAATAGATTTGATACCCGGATTAAGCAAAATACCTGTGCTCGGACTTGATTATAATCAGAGAAACAGGCAATTTGTTGTAGATATCAACGGAAACCTCTATGAACAGAGCTCTGTCAAAAGCTTTAGATGGTTAGATTAATTATCTGAGATGTATTTTAATTTGATTTATAAAAAACTTGGAATCATTTAAATCATTAATTATATCTTCTTTAACGGGCTTCCACATAAATTCATAATCACTTTTTTGCCTGTTTTCGTAAGCTTCTTTGTAAATTTTAAATAATTTTTCATCAAAAATTTTATCTGTATAAATGAATTTTTTATTAAACCAGCTTAAGTACGGGCTGTGTTTTGAAGAAGAAAATTCGTAAAAATATCCAAGTGCGACAACAGAATAAAATATTGCATAATAAATTCTATTCTGCGCCGTTGATAAAAAGCCGTCTTTTATGCTTGATTCGGCTGATTTTATAGCCTCATCAGCTTTTTCAAAAGCTATTTTTATAAGAACATCTTTATGCTGCGTCATAATAAACACCGTTATTTACAACCTGATCATAAAATACAGGATTTCTTTCCAGCTCTTCCTTTGTCATAGGATGAAGATCAATAAAGACATCGAGTTCAGCCTCGATTTTGCCGATTATTCCCCATATATCCATTCTTTTATTTCTGTCTATTTCATCAAAAACAGCCACAATGTCGATATCACTTTCTGCAGTTGCAACACCTTTAGCTCTTGAGCCGTATAAATACGCCCCTTTAAAGTCATTAAAGGTTTCTTTTAGTTTTTCGTTTAAATATTCAACGACCTGTAGAGTCTTTTTATCCATGGAATTAAAGTCCTTTTTTATTATTTTGATTATATCAGATTAACTTTAAATTTTGTTTTAATTATAAATTTTTCTACTCGGACAAGATTCAGCATTAAGGCAACGTAAATTTTTTGATTTATTGCGCTTATTGAATAATTTTTTCAAATTTTCAGGACTAAAAACATTAGGATTGATTATATATTCTAAAATTGAGAGTCTTGCTATTTCAGTTATATTAACAAGATTTTCAGGTTTGAAATTATCGTTTTTGCCATTATGCACAATTTTTGATCTTATATTATATAATTGTTTTACTCCTTCACTAAACTCTTCAGAATTATCTGCATATAAGCTTGGTTTAATAATCACTCCTTCTTTTTGAAACAGTCCTGCTATTCTATTAGATAGTATTGCTTTAATTCCATTTTCTTCGTTAGGTAAAGTATATAACATTTCTAATATAGTCATTAAGTCAACAAATCTGCTTTCAGGGAAATTCGCATGTCCTGAGGTATTAAAAACATATTTAAATCTCATAAAATCTAATTTATTATTATTGTCCTCTATTAAAATTTTTAAAATTTGCTTTAATCTTGGTATGTCTGAGTAATTAATTTCACTATATGGAAATCCATAATAATATTGTGAGCTTTCAACATATTTAATAATTGTAGATTCGTTGTCATTTTTAAAATGAACAGTAAATAATATACCGGATGAACCTAGTTTTATTAATCTGATAGCTGCATTTATTGAATTTATATATTTAGTTGCCTCATTTGAATCTGAAGAAGTAAAAACTATTTTATGTTTACAATTTTTGATTTCCCGAGTGCAGATTTCTGCTATATAAATCGGGTCGATTTTTTGTTGAACATATTCATGATCTTCTTTTTCTGTTGGTTTTAAAAAGATATCTTCATATATTTCTATTTCTTCATTAATATCAGAATTTATGCAAATCGCTGAATGATATTGATTTTCCCAATCCATATTAAATTGCCCTTTTGGTTAGAATATTCATTTATTATCTTTAATTATAATTTTTTAAGCAACTTTAATTTAATTCCTCGCATTTTTCCTCTATAATAATCTCAAAAGAAAATGGAGGATGTGATGGAAGTTGAAAGAATAAGACAGGTTGACGCGGAAGTTGCGGAACTTGTAATAAAAGAATTAGACAGACAAAGAAACACAATCGAGCTTATCGCAAGCGAAAATTTCACGAGCGAAGCTGTAATGGCAGCCTGCGGAACGGTTTTGACAAACAAATATGCCGAAGGCAAGCCGCATAAAAGATTTTATAACGGCTGCGAAATAGTCGACCAGCTAGAAGAACTGGCTCAGGAAAGAGCAAAAAAACTTTTCGGTATGGCTCACGCGAATGTTCAACCGCATAGCGGAGCGCAGGCAAATATGGCAGTATTTTTATATGCCTTAAAATACGGCGATAAAATCCTCGGAATGGATTTATCAAACGGCGGACACCTTTCCCACGGTTCACCTGCTAATTTTTCCGGTACATACTTTGATGCAACCACTTTTTACGGCGTAGACGAAAACGGTTATATTGACTATGATGAAGTTGAAAAACTTGCAATTCAGTCAAAACCCAAAATGATAATCGCGGGAGCAAGCGCATACCCGAGAATTATTGATTTTAAAAGATTTAAAGAAATCGCCGATAAAGTTGGCGCGTATTTAATGGTTGATATTGCTCATATTGCAGGACTTGTTGCAGCAGGACTACATCCTTCTCCTTCTGAATATGCTGATTTTGTAACAACTACAACCCACAAAACCCTTAGAGGACCCCGGGGCGGATTGATTTTATGCAAAGAAGAACACGCACTTGGTATTGATAAAGCCGTATTCCCCGGAATTCAGGGCGGACCGCTTGAGCATATTATCGCAGGAAAAGCCGTTGCTCTTAAAGAAGCACTTCAGCCGGAATTTAAAGACTATGCTCAAAGAGTTATCGATAACGCAAAAGCCCTTGCCGAATCTCTTGTTGCAAACGACATGGATCTCGTAAGTGGCGGAACAGATAACCATTTGATGATTATGGACTTGAGAAGATACGACAAAACAGGAAAAGATATCAGTAATTTGCTTGAAAAAGTAAATATAACCGCTAATAAAAACACCGTACCTAACGATCCAAAAAGTCCATTCGTGACAAGCGGTGTAAGATTGGGTACTCCTGCAATCACCACAAGAGGTTTCAATACCGAAGATATGAAAATAGTCGGAGAAATCATAGCAGAAACCGTCAAAAATTCTGAAAACGAAATTAAATTAGAAGAATTGAGAAACAAATCAGCGGTTTTATGCAAAAAATATCCGCTTTATCCTGATATGGTTTAAAAATACAAAAATTGAAGTATAATAATGCGTAGGATGTAAAAAGGAGTAATTAAAACTTTATTTATGCAGTACGCTCATATTAACGGCTTTTTAATAGCATTTGTTCTGGCTCTTTTTATAGTACCGGCAGTTAGACGTGTCTGCCTAAAAAAAGGTCTGGTTGATATGCCTAACGAAAGAAAAGTTCATAAAAACCCTATCCCAAGGCTTGGGGGGGTTGCAATTTGGCTTTGTACTATATTGACGTTTGTGATTCTCGTTTTTATAAACTGGGATTATCCTTATGGAAACGGGCTTTCCGGCATACTCGTCGGGGGAAGCATAATGTTTCTTCTGGGACTTGTAGATGATTTATATGATTTAAGCCCGAAATTCAAGCTTGTTGTCCAAATAGGTGCTGCCTTAATAGCGTTTTTATTGGGAGTAAGGATAGAAATTTTGTTTAATCCCTTTGGAGGAGCGCTTCATCTGGGAATATTAAGCCTGCCGATTACTTTAATATGGCTTGTGGGAATAAGCAATGCCATGAATTTTATTGATGGCGTTGACGGGCTTGCAGGTGGAGTAAGCGCAATTTGTGCTGTAACTCTTGCAGTAGTTGCAATTTATACTAATCAGCCGATAAGCGCAGTTCTGGCATCAATTTTAGCAGGTTCTATGATGGGATTTTTGGTGTTTAACTTTCATCCGGCAAGAATTTTTATGGGAGATTCCGGCGCATTGTTCTCGGGATTTGTACTGGCAGGGCTGTCAGTTGCAGGAGTATTGAAAAGCCTTACCGCTACAATGCTTTTACCTATATTGATATTGGTTGTGCCGATTATGGATATATCTTTTTCAGTATTTAGAAGGCTTTTAAAAGGCTCAAACCCTATGAAGGCTGATGCTGAGCATATTCACCATAAGCTTCTTAAAGCAGGATTTTCTCATAACCGAACTGCGGCTATACTTTATCTTGTATGTGCAGGCGCGGGGTCTGTCGCAGCAATTTTGGTAGGCGCACAAAGAGTTTATCTTACAATTCTGGTAATTGTATTAATTTTAATGCTTTTGCTGTCAAGACTCGCCAAACTAAGAAAAGGTCAAGAACTCGACAAATTGCCGGAATTACAAGAACCGCCGCAGGAAGAATTTCAGGTTTAAATTAAATTTTTATACAAAAGGACTATCTGTCATATATCCTAAAGCAGGATTTAAAGTAGTTGAAATATAATCGTCTATATAAGAAAGTATATCGCTGTCAGAAAGATTAAATATATTAGAAGTTAAACCTGTTGTTTGAGGAACGCCGGAATCATCATAATTGGTGCCCATAGCAGGTTCTAAAGTTGTTGAAATATAGTTGTCTATATAAGAAAGCATATCGCTGTCAGAAAGATTAAATATATTAGAAGTTAAACCTGTTGTTTGAGGAACGCCGGAATCATCATAATTGGTGCCCATAGCAGGTTCTAAAGTTGCTGAAATGTAGTTGTCTACATAAGAAAGTATATCTCTATCGGAAAGATTAAATACATCAGAGGTTAAACCTGTTGTTTGAGGAACGCCGAAATCATCATAATTAGTGCCCATAGCAGGTTCTAATGTGGTTGAAATATAATTGTCTACATAAGAAAGCATATCTCTGTCGGAAAGATTAAATACATTAGAAGTCAAACCTGTTGTTTGAGGAACGCCGGAATCATCATAATTAGTGCCCATAGCAGGTTCTAATGTGGTCGAAATATAATTGTCTATATAAGAAAGCATATCTCTATCGGAAAGATTAAATACATCAGAAGTTAAACCTGTTGTCTGAGGAACACCATACTCATCGTAGTCGGAACCCATAGCAGGTTCTAATGTGGTCGAAATATAGTTGTCTATATAAGAAAGAATATCTCTGTCGGAAAGATTAAATATATTAGAAGGAAGACTACCGGTTGATACGCCTGTAGAGCTTGTTAAGTAGCTACTTGTATTTAATGCTGATATGATTAAAGACATTTTTAAATACTACCTTTTTCTTACACAACATAATATACTTCATATATATAAAGTATTTATTCAGGCTCTAAAATCAAAAAAAACATTTTTTGTTACACAATTTAACATGTGTTTTATAAGAAATTATTTGAGTATTAAGATTCTTTAAGGTGTTTAATATGCTTGTAAACATATATTACGAATAGTAATAATAAAATACCAACGATTGCATAATCAAATTTATGCCAGAAAGCAGAAAATACTTCCCTGTGCTGACCGAGTTTTAAACCGATATAAACAAGAAAATAACTCCATACTAAAGAGCCGATAAATGTAAATAATATAAATCTCGGGAAATTTGCCTTTAAAATCCCTGCCGGTAATGAAATAAATGTTCTTACGACAGGCAGCATTCTGCATATAAAAAATGCCCAGTCTCCGTATTTTTTAGTCCATTTATCAGCAGTTTCGAGGTCTTTTTTGCTGATTAAAAACCATTTGCCATGTTTTTCTACAAAAGGTCTTCCTCCAAAATATCCGAGATAATATGAAGGAATAGAGCCTACTACACACCCGAAAGCTCCTGCAAAACTTGCCGCATGAAATCCCATTGCCCCTTTGCTTACAAGATAACCTGCGAAAGGAAGAATAGCTTCACTGGGCAGCGGTATATTTGCAGATTCTATAGCCATTAAAAGAACTATGCCCATCTCTCCCATTCCGGTTATTGTATGTTCAATAAAATTAATTACAGGTAAAAGAATTTGATCCAAATTGGACATGATAAACTTAAGCTCCTTAATTTAACAGTAATAGCAGTATTTTTAACCGATTATAAATAATATCATATCATACTCAAATTGCTAAATAAATTTTCTCCTGTCATTGCGAGGAAGGCTGAAAGCCTGACGCGGCAATCCAAAGAGAAAAATCATTAATTTTTGGATTGCTTCGTCGGCACTTCGTGCTTCCTCGCAATGACAGCGCAACGATTACAGCTTGTTTTCCTTTCCCTTGTTTTATAAAGAGTAGCGTTGTTTTTGTAAGCTTATTATGATAATATTTGATATGAATTAATGTATTATAAGCATTTGAGTACTAAAAGCAAGTTGGAAGCGGTAGATAAAATTATAGCATTATAGATGCAGATTCATTCTGAGTTTTTATGTCGGGTAGGATAATAAAGGATTAAAACATTGAGTTTTACAACAGATGTAAATGCGCATACAAAGAAAATTATTTCAAAAAAGCATGAACAATCCATGAATAAATTTTCAGTGACAACACCGGATAGAAGTGCGATTGCTCTTGAAAAAACTTTCGCTTTAGAAGGTTCAGGAAGCATTTTAAGTAAGGAAAAGAAAGAAAAATTAAACAATAAGCTTTCTTTTGCAAAAGAAATTGACGCTTTGAAAAAAAACCATAAAACCAGACTTATAAAAAATGTTAATTCTGATGAAATTGCTGAAAATAAAGAAATAGTAAATGTTCCTGCTATAAATAATGAAGCAATGCAGATGATTAATGCGCTTGTTCATACTCAAAATCATATAGTTAAAGAATTAACAGATGTTTTTGATAAAAGACTTGAAAAATTTGATGATATTGTAATGGACCTTATCAGATGTAAGACAGAAAATGAAAGATTGAAGCAAAAAGTTGATAATTTAACCAGAGATAATTATAAGTATAAAAAAGAAATGGAATGTTTTAAATCTATAATACCCGGTGTTTATATAAAAAAAGAGCTTGATAAAACAAGATTTTAAATTTAAATCACACAAAAAACTCCTCTAATAGAGGAGTTTTTTGTGTAAAAAGGCTTATGGTCAGGAATAAGGAAAGGTTTGTCTTTATAATTATCCGAGAGTTTTGAAAGATATCTCGATATTTTTGTCGATAACTTTTTTTACTGCATCATATTCGGTTTCAACTTCTTTGTGCTGAGTATCAAGATCTCTTGTTCTTAATTCAAGTTCTTTATCAAGAGATTGAACTAATGCCATCTGTGTTTCATAATCGCCTGTAGGGATAGCTGTTTGTGTAACTGAAGTTGAAAATATAAATCCGGGAAGAGCGCCCACGTCATTTTGAACAGTGGTAGTAGTACCATCAGGATTTGTTGTTGTTGTTTGATTTAAAATTGAAGTATCATCGGTTTGATACATTGCATTAACGTATTGTCTAATAAGTTGAGAAGATTGTTGAGCTAAACATGTTCTTCTTTGATTAATGGTTTGAATTTTAAATTCGATATCGCTTTTTCTTGCTGTAAGCATTAATAATCTGCCTTGACTTGCTGCTAAACCCATAATCGTATTTCCTTTTCCTTATTAATCTAACCTTTGCCTTACATATATATAAAAACAAAAAGTATCTAAGAATTGCATAAAAAGTATATATCGTTACAATCTTTTACAATTCTCGGAAAAGCTAGATTTGCAAGGGGAAATACGTTATTAAATTTTTCATGAAACCAAGGTTGTTATATATTTTTTATTTATTTTGTTTTTCAGAAGAATTTTTTATATTTAATTAACTCCTTTTTAAGATTAATTAACAAGCATAAAATTAAAGATAAAATTTAAAAATTAATTTAAAAAAATATTTGTTTATTAATGAGATACTTTTGTCAAAAAAATATAAATTATTTTTGATTTAGAATTTTAATATTTATATTGCAAAAGCTCTATCTATATATATAAAAACAAAAAATATGCGTAAAATTCACAGTATTCATGAATATTTACAAATATTTACACGCTAAAATCGTTTATCTATAGACATTATGACAATAAAAAAGCTCCTTTTGTACAAAAGGAGCTTTTTTATATGATTCTATAATTAACCTAAGGTTTTGAAGCCTTTTTCGATTGATTTGTCGATAACTTTTCTAACGGCTTCAAGTTCGGTTTCAACGATTTTGTTTTGTGTTTGAAGATCTTTTTCTCTAAGTTCTAATTCTTTGTCAAGAGATTGAACTTGTTGCATTTGAGCTTCGTACCAGCCGCTTGCTACAGGGGATTGAGGTACTGCTCCGGTTGCAGGATCTGTAAATCCAAGAACCATATTTGATGTACCTAAAAGGCTTGTGTTATCTGTTTGGTACATTGCGTTTGCGAAAGCTCTTGCTAATTGGGAAGCTTGTTGAGCTAAACATGTTCTTCTTTGATTAATAACTTGTACTTTAAATTCAATGTCAGATTTTCTAGCTGTAAGCATTGATTCTCTGCCGGCACTTGCTGCTAAACCCATAATAATTCTCCTTTTTCTTACTTAACTTACCTAACTGATAGCAATATACTTTTTATTAGTTTTTTTAGATTGAATGCTTCTTTTTGAACTTCTTTTTGTTTATCTCTTACTCTTATATAAAAACATTGAATATCTACAAAATACATAAAATGTATATACTGTTACACTTCTTTACAATAAGGTAGAGAAAGTCAGTAATAACAAGGTTTTTATTTTTTATGTATATCTGTCGACAATGTTGTATGTAAATAAAATGTTGAGTATATTTAAAATTAAAAGGTATTCTTGAGTTTTATAATGGACTTTCAGTCCAAACCAGGGTTTCTTTTCTTTATTTGTCTAAAGAAAAGAAACCAAAAGAAACGACAGCCCTGAACTTCGGTTTCTATATTTCTACCCTGCTCACGATTAAATCTTACAGATGTCCAAGCTCGCAAACTCGCCTGCTTTGGCAGGCTCAAACAAGTGCTCGCATGAATTTATACGCAGGGTGAAATATTACGAAACCTTTGCAAGGGCAAACGGAGGTTTTCAAGGGGTATCCCCCTTGAGTCGCTTATTTCGTAGTTTTTGGCGAAACGGGTAATAGCCTGTGTTTGAAGGAGCAAAGCGAGTGAGTTCAAGCGTGCGTTGAATAAAATCTATAATCTCCAGTGAGCCTAAAAAACAAGAAAATTAATTTTAAAGTTTTTTGTTTTGCTTACTTTATATTTTTTAATAAAAAATAAAAGTAAGTCGTTGGCTTTAGACAGCGAAACTAAAAGGCTTTAGCTTAACGAACTTATTTTAATTATAAAAAAAAGAGCGGTTCGTACGAACCGCTCTTTTTTTTATTCTTTTTTATTAACCTAATGTTTTGAAACCTTTTTCGATTGATTTATCAATAACTTTTCTAACGGTTTCGAGTTCTGTTTCAACGATTTTGTTTTGTGTTTGAAGATCTTTTTCTCTGAGTTCCAATTCTTTATCAAGGGACTGAACTTGTTGCA
>Ga0209212_1004201_pt1 | contig 18044 bp, 11 predicted proteins | sample RifGroC2_FD_183996 | JGI IMG/M metagenome (GOLD analysis project Ga0209212, IMG submission 183996) | Groundwater microbial communities from Rifle, Colorado, USA - Groundwater C2 (SPAdes) (version 2) | ecosystem: Environmental > Aquatic > Deep subsurface > Groundwater | place: Rifle, Colorado...
TTGACGGCGTATTTGTTATGCCGGACAATTCATCCTTAATTTCGCTGTTGCTTTTGCAAAGCTGGAATACAGTCAAATATTTTGTGGAAGACTCTCGTTTTTTTTCTTTGAGAGAAATCTCGAAGGTGGTTTCACTAAACGCTCCTACACGGGGGATTTCTCCTGATTTTTTGTAATTGGGTTTAATGAATTCTCCGCGATATAACGTGAGGAGTATCTTATTTGCGGATTCGTCCATTTTGATAGTTCCCTCCTCGGCAAGGATAACGTCCGTCACATAGTCGTTTGCATATTCAATTACTGCAATGTCTTTATTAACATTATCTTCTACGCTTCCGATGTATATCTGGTACGGGTATAGGTCTATTTTTTTCTGAAAGGAAGCCAGGTTGCCCGCCAGCACATTATTTATCGCACGTTCCTGGAGTAATATTATTTTATAACAAGACCGGGGTAAAACTTCTGCGGATAAGGCTAGTGTTATTAAGCTAAAGACGACTCCGATTACCAAGACAGGCGTAATTATTTTATGGATATGCACACCACTTGCCTGAATAGCAATAATTTCATGATCGGCGCTCATGCGTCCATACGTCATCGCTGTGGCAGTAAGCAGCGCCGAGGGTATGGAATAAGGAGCTGCCTGAATAAGGATGTGGGGGATGAGCGCCCTGAGGGCAACGATATCCAATCCTTTATGCAACAGTTGAATAGCAAACCCCAAAAATATTAATAATTCGAAACATACGAAGGATGGCAGAAACGTCCGGAACCATTCCCGTACAAGGTAACGTTGTAATATTTGGCTTGTAAATATAGCAGGCATTTTTAGGGTTTTATATAACATTTATGTTCAGAAAACGTGTTCACTGATAAGATGTGAATGGTTATCCTAAAAAGCTCCTGATCTTTCCCGCTGCGATCATGTTTTCAGTAATAGTATCTTCTTTTCCGGAAATAGAGGCTTGGATGATTTGGGTGGTGTATTCGCTATGTAGCAGGTTCTCAGTGTGTTTTACCAAGCCTAATACTTTCTCGATGTCCTTTGCAATCTTTGGAGATATTAATTTTGTGACATCTTTATTGTAATAAGAGGCAACCAGTGAAATATCCTCTAAAAAGTTAGGGTATGCAACCTTGAGAAACGACAAATCCTTTTCAGTCAGACAATGTAATCCCAGGAGTTCTGGCGGTAGTCCAATCGAATAGAGCGATGCACAAAAGGATATTACCCTCGGCAAGGTAATCCCTCCCACGTTTCTTGAATAACCGAAAAGTCCAATATGTAATTTACGCATTCTCCGGCGAGGGACAAATCGGGCTATTTCGTTAATCAGAGGGGCGAGTTCTTTTATCTGTTCTCTGTAAGCCGACGCCAGCCTTTCGGTAATAACTAAGGCTATTTCCTCATCGATAATAGTTGGAACTGTCCTCGTGTGGTTATTTATTTTCTCGATAGCCTTTCTTACCAGTCCTTCATCATAATCGTATTTGAATGCCGATTGAATGGTAAAGGTCTGAACACTGGGAAATTCATTGAGACATTCAGAGACATTCATTGGTGTAAGATTGCCACGGAAGAGGTTTGATCCTAATCCCAGAATAGGATAAATCGGTATCTTGATATTTTCTTGCAGTGCATGCAGTCTCTGCAAAGCAATTTTGACTACCAGTATGGCCGGAAGCAAGCCGTAGTTCAATGCAGGGTCAGAGCGACCGAGAAATACCCGCTGGTATGGGAATTGTTTGTCCTTCAGGTAATTCTGCACCATGGTGTCGGCAGAGAGCATGTACGGGATGTCCTCGAATAGCGGGATAACCTCCAAGGTTTCAGGTTTAAACTCACCAATCCATTCCTTTATAGTAATGTCATTTTCAAAGCATTTTTTATGTTGTTTACCAACCACAAAGTCGCGGTAATAATAATACACGCGATTTATTGACTCTGTATTGGTGGTCATGGGAAGGATGACTTCAAAGATGGGAGGTATATTATCATCTCCGTAAAACAGGCTTGCAGTATCGTATGAACGTGGCGCACTTTCCAATGTCTCCAGAAGAATCTTGGCCTCGCTTTTTTCCACCATGGGATTGGGTACCCGTAAAGTAATAAAGAGATCCTTGCCGATTCTGCGGTTTTTGAAAAAATTGTCATACCGTGTCAGCAGCTTCTTGATCACAAACTCGTCAACTTCTTTCCCTTCGCAATCCCACATTTGTTCCTCACATCGCAAATGTGAAAATACATAATATGCCTCTTTAATCTCGTCTTCACCGAAAAAGGACGTCCCCTCGGTAAAGAATGGCATAGTTACATTATCAGGATGCTGTGTGCTCATTGTCCGTGGTACTTTTCTCATGCATCTGACCTCATAACTCAAAAATATTCCACCAAATATTTATTCTAAAGTAATAACTAAGAACCTTAAATTATATAAAAAAACACCTTACTTTCATTAAATTATTTAAAATATTTAAATATCGGAGTTAACCAACAAGCAACAGCATTATATCCATCACGTTCGCCCTGGTAGTACCTGTGACTACGAGGTCATTTAGTTTTTTGAAGAAAGAATATGAATTATTATCATCAAGATATGTTTCCGGGTTCATTTTTATTCTCTTTGCACGCATAACGGTAGAACCGTCTGCGATAGCGCCAGCGGCATCGGTGTTCCCATCTATACCATCCGTACCGGCGCTCAGAATGACCGTGTTTTCTAATCCGTCAATTTCCATCGCCGCAGACAAAACAAGTTCCTGGTTTCTGCCACCCAAGCCATTCCCACGGACATTGACCGTAGTTTCGCCGCCGGCAATAATACAAGCAGGCCTTTTGACTGGACCTCCATAACTATGGATTTCCCTGGCAATGGCGCTAAATACCCTGGCTACCTCTCGTGCCTCGCCTTTTATATAAGAAGAGAGTATGGACGCGTTATATCCCAACTCTATCGCTTTTTGGCAAGAGGCTTTTAACGCTGTACGGTTGTTTCCGATTATTATATTATGAACCTTATCAAATATTTTATCAGTTGATTTTGGTGTCTCTTCAACGGTACCGTTCAGACCATTTTGGATATGTTTTTTGATAGATACGGGAATTTTGTGAAACAAATCATATTTCATTAAGATCATTTTACAATCCTGGAAAGTGCTGGCATCCGGCGATGTAGGCCCGGATGCAATATCACTGAGTGTGTCGTTTACCACATCAGATAATATCAGAGATATGATTTCAGCCTTGCACATATTAACTAATCGACCGCCTTTCACCAGCGAAATGTGTTTACGTATTGCATTGACTTCGTCAATACGTGCCCCGCAGTTGAGAAGCAATAGGGTTATTTTCTGAATATCATCCAGAGATATACCGTCAACTGGCAGCTCAAACAAGGCTGAACCACCGCCAGATATCAGGCAAAATACAAGGTCGTTTTCCTCAACATCTTTTATTAGCCGAACTATTTCCAGCGTACCTTTTATACCGGCCTCGTCCGGAATCGGATGTCCTGCCGCGTTAACTTTGATAAACTTGCATGGTGTAGCATAATTATTTCGTACATTCACGACACCTGCCTTTATCCTTTCCATGAGCAGTTCTTCAAGTGTTGCGGCCATAAAGCCACTTGCTTTACCAAATCCAATAATATAAATATTTTTATATTTATCGAGATTATAAACCCTGTCTCCAATCTTCAATAAATTGTCTTCGAGCAGAAAAAGCCTTCGAATGTGAATATCAGGATCCACAGCTTTTAAACCGGCATAGAATATTCTTAATGCATTTTCTTTCAAGGAATTTAGTGTATTCACGTGTTTGCCCCTGGAACAATCCGATATTAAAATATTGGTTTTCTATAACAGTCGGTATATATTGTCAAGCTTAATCTTATTTCTTGCTTTCCTTATGAGTAGAATAGTTTTATAATAATTGATTGTGTATTTTGTTTTTAGCAAGACTCTATTTTTCCAAAGGAATGTGATAGGAGAATGAGCATGTCCAATGAACATGTTATAAATGGGAATAAGTTCGATATAAATGAACTCATGTCCCTTGTTAATACAGAGCAGTACGATAAACTTGAAGAAGCGTGGCTGGGAATTGTCGAATCCAACAACAAAGATATACAGTCTCTTTTTGATGTGGTTGACCTTCTTATAAAACGAGAGGAAAGAAAACGGGCGCATGAATTCCTGATGATGCTTGTACCTTATTATAAGAAAAAAGGGCTTTATCAGGAGGTTTTAAAGGTATTAAAAAGGGTATTGGAATGTAATCCAAAAGAAAAAGGATTGGCAAATGAGATCGCTGAGTGTTATTCAAATATTTATAAAGATAGACCATATGCGAATGATCTGGTCGAAAAGACCGGTATAGCTGCAGGGCTTGATATCCAGGGCGCTATGAAAAAATTAGAGAAGTATTTTTATTTGGATCGCAGCGATTATGTCTATCACAAGAGTTGGGGAGTTGGGGAGGTTGTTTCTGTTGACTCAGACGGAGAAAAGGTAACTATAAATTTTGAAAAAAAGAGTAACCATAGCATAGCGATGGATATTGCCCCGGAAATATTACAGAAACTGGAAAAGGATGATTTACTGGCAATGATCTATGCCCAAAAGGAAGTATTGAATAAAATGATTAAAGAAGAACCAGTGGGCTTGATTAAATTGACTTTAAAATATTTTAAAGGAAAGGCTTCGATATCTCAGGTAAAAAACCGCCTCATATCAGGTGTCATGCCGGCGGAGGAATGGAGCAAGTGGTGGACAAGCACAAAAAAATTACTCAAGAAAGACCCTTATATAAAACTCACCGACGGCACTCCTACTACCTCCTTTATTGAGTTCCGTTCTTCACCAATGACACACCATCAAGAGATACTCGAAAAATTAACCCATTCCCATGAAATCAGCAAAAAGATAGAAATTGCCAAAAAGTATATTTCCGAAACGAAAGGCACCGAACTGTGCAAAGAAACCTTGAATGAAATTACCAATCTTTTCGTTAAAGAGGCGGATAAATTGTATGGGACGCAACTTTCATTGGCTATCGAATGCCTTTTACTCCTTGAAGATGTGCAGGGTTATCTCAATGAAGAGCCAGGAAAATACCTAAACAATATCGAGGCATTTGTCCGTACAGAGGAAAACCTTTCAGGACTTGTTAATAATATGAGTATATTGGAATATAGAAAACAAGTTCTCGGTATAATTAAAAAGGTCAAGCCGGAAAAATGGCAGGATGAATTCGTTTCCATATTTTTTGTCAATAGCGGAAATCTCTGGGAATTCATTGCCAAAGACCTTATTGCAGAAAACAAGCAGCACTCCGTCGAAGAAATAGCCATAAAGGTAGCCAACCATTTTAATGCATATCCAGAGCATTACATCTGGTTTTCTAAAAATGGAATGCAAGGGCGGTATGCCGAACTTTATCAAAATGTCGATTCCGCCACCATGTTTAACCGATTAATTGAATTATTAGACAACATTTATTTTAAGATTCAGAAAGGACGCGGCGGAGATTTAAAGACTATCTTCAATAAGATCGTAAATCTTCTGGAAGATAAAGGTACCGATTATGCCATAAATATTCTGAATGATGCAAATGCGGAGGGTATTTTTAATATTGTCTCCAGTAGTAAGGGTTTGGAAGATTGGTTCAAGGTTTCTATTGAAAATGCAATTCGTGACCGTTTCCCCGATCTATTTGAAGAACCAGGCATTCCAACGCTGGATGAAAATAAAATTTATGTTACGAAAGAAGGGTACGAAAAGAAAAAGAGTGAATTTGATCATCTCATGAATGAAGAATTTGCTGAGAATGCACGCGATCTTGGGGAAGCCATCAGTCGCGGCGACCTCAGAGAAAATGCAGAATATAAGGCAGCCAGGGAAAAACAGGCTATGCTTGTAGGAAAGGCAGAGCGCATGAAAGCAGAATTACAGAAGGTTGTCATTATTGAACCACACTCCGTTAACTCCGACATCGTGTCTCCTGGCACCAAAGTTACCTTAAGGCATGAGGGAAAGACAGAATTAGAAACATATACAATATTAGGTCCATGGGATGTCGATATCGAAAAGAATATTATTTCTTATTTGTCGCCGGTCGGAAAAGGACTGCTGAACAGAACTGCAGGAGAGATAATAAAAGTCAAGCTTCCCGAAGGGGAATCCACGTATGAGATTATTAAAATTGAAAAGGCGTTATAAACAAATTAGACCGTTTACTTTGAATAAACTGACAAAGGCATGTCGTTGTTAAAGATTTAAAAGGTAATATTTTAATTGACAGCATTTGGTATAAGGCTATAATTTGCAGCATATATAGGAAACCCGTACTTTGGAAGTGCGTTAAGAACAGTACTAAAAAATCGAGATAAAGGAATTATCTTGTATATGACCAAATGGATAATAGGTCGTCTAATACTGCTCTCCCTCTTCTCCGGTATTTTACAAAACTTTTTTTGTCTAGATTCTTCCACAATTCTCGCCCAAGGCACAGAAACGACTCACCTGACTCAAACCTCTTCAAGTAGTGATGGAAATAATTCATCTTTTGAAACCAGTACCATTGCAGAGGGGGTTTCAACCGAAGCCCTCTGGTTTGGATTTGATGAAGAGGTGACGATTGCGACACGACATGAGACCCAAATAAGCAAGGCGCCCAGTATTGTGACGGTGATTACGGCCGAAGAAATTAAGAATTTAGGGTATCGTACTTTTGTTGAAATATTAAGGATAGTGCCTGGATTTGAAATTTTAAAAAGCGGTAATTTCGGGCATGTATTTCCTGTCGCACGGGGTCTTGCAGGCTCAGAGTCTGTACGGGTTATGCTTAATGGACACTATGTAAATAACCCGTTAAACAGCAATGCCTTTCTTCATTTCGAAGAGTTTCCCGTGGAAAACATAAAAAGGATAGAAATCATTAGGGGCCCGGGTTCCGCCATGTACGGCGAAAACGCATTTCTGGCAGTTATCAATATCATTACCTTTGATGCCAGGGACATTGATGGTGTAAAGGTAAGCAGTGGTTATGGGAGCTTCGATACCGAAGAAGGAAACATAACCTTTGGGAAAACGTATGGGAAGGTTGATATTTCAGGAATGGTCCACTACAGGCACACCGACGGCTTTGACGGAGTCGTAGAAAGTGATAACCAAACAATAATTGACAACGCACTTTCTCCTTTTGGATTTCCAGCAGTCTCACAGGCTCCCGGAAGGATTGATGACTGGAGGCAAGAGTATGATCTGAACCTTAAGGTATCATACAAAGATGTATACTTTGAAGGACTGTACATTAATAAAAACCGGGGGACTCATATCGGTCCGCAGTATGCGCTAACTGACGGGTCTGATATTGAAAGTAACTATGTCTTTGGTGAAGCAGGTTATAAAAAGACCTTTGAAGAACGATTTACGGTAAAACCCAGGATTTATTATGATCAATTTGACGATAACCTTTACATTGAATCGTTCCCCGACGGCACAACGATACCGTGGGATACAAATGAAGACGGGAGTTACGATACATATTATACGTATGCTGATGGCCTCATTGGTAACGCTAAGGTAATCAACCGGGTTGTTGGCACTGAGATCCCCTTAGATTACGAATTATTTGATGGAAATATTTTTACTCTCGGTTTGGAATATCGTCTCATCAATCAAACCGGTGTCCATTATTCAAGCAACTTTCATCCCGCTACCTATGAGCCGTTGGATTCTGTCCAGGATTTTTCAGATACGTACCCTTTTTTAAAAGAAACTACACGGAGGATATGGTCGGTGTATTTGCAGGATACGTGGGATATTACCGATACCCTTAACCTCACCCTCGGTGCAAGACACGATCAGTACAACGATTTTGGAGGTGCAACCAGTCCGCGAGCAGGCTTAACATGGGCGTTTATTAAAGATGCTTCATTAAAACTCCTTTACGGAGAGGCATTTCGGGCGCCCAGCTTTGCAGAAATGTATAGCACCAACCAACCTGCCCTTCAGGGAAATGAGGATATAGACCCGGAAACTATCAGAACGTATGAAATAGGTTTAAGTTATAAATTTAACAAATATGTTACCAGTGGTATTAATTATTTCAACAATGATATCAAAGACCTCATCGTTATACGGACATTGCCAACCAGCCAAATAACTTCACGATTTGAAAATTTTGGTGATGCCCGTGTGCGAGGCATAGAGACTGAGACCAGGATAGATATAAACAAGGGCAATTACGTTTTTATGAATTATACCTTCCAGGATACCGAAGGCGACGATGGGGATGACCTGCCATTTGTAGCAAAACACAAGGGCAATTTTGGGGTGAACGTGCACTATTGGAAGTATATCAACACTAACCTGAGTACCTTTGTCAGCGGGAAGCGGTTCAGGGAAGAGGACGATACAAGGGGAGACATGCCAGCCTATGCCCTGTTAAACCTTTCAGTTATTGGAAAGGAATTTTTTAAGACCATGGAGGTATACGGGACGGTTTATAACCTGCTGGACAAGGATTACAGCGACCCCGGACCAACTTCCATACCAGAAGACCTTCCCAGACCTGGAAGGTCTTTTTTTGTTGGATTGAGTTACCAATTTTAGAAAAGGCAAGAAAAAGCTGAGATACGTATAACAATTCTATTTGACCTTATAAACTTTGTCTTAATAAAAAATAATTAATGACATATCTTTATCGGGCAGATTTACACGTACATTCACGCTTCTCTGATAAGTCACCCATCTGGGCGATAAGGAAACTTAATTGCCCTGAGTGTTGTACATCCCCGGAATATATATACAATACCGCTAAAAAGATGGGGATGAATTATGTGACCATAACGGACCATGATACCATCAACGGCGCCCTTGAGATAGCCCACCTGCCGGATGCGTTTATAAGTGTAGAGGTCAGCACCTATTTCCCGGAAAATAATTGTAAGATACACGTCGTTGTCCTCGACATAACAGAAGATACTTTCAAACAGATAGCAAGTCTGAGTAGAAATGTTTATGAGTTGGTTGCGTATCTTCGCAAAGCCGGCATTACCCATTTTGTGGCGCATCCTTTATTTGATATGAACGGAAGGCTTACCGAAGAGATTGTAGAGAAAATGTTATTGTTGTTTGAAGTATTTGAGGTAAAAAATGGCATAAGGGCAGGACGATTCAATACCTTAATAAAAGACATAATCACTTCATTAACCAAAGAGAAATTTGAAGCCATTTCAAACAGACACAATATAACTCCCTATGGAGTCACACCGTGGGAAAAGGCTATGGTAGGCGGTTCTGACGACCACGGTGGTTTTTTTATTGCCAGATCATATACGGTGACTCAGGACGGAAAGACATTAAAAGACTTCATATCATCCATAAGGAGTCATAAAACGCGGGCAGAAGGAATGGATGGAGACACATTAACTCTCGCCCACAATATCTACGGAATTGGGTATAAATTCTATACAGAGCGCATACGATCAGGCAAAAACAAATCCATGCCTTTTGTTAAATTTCTTTTAAACAGATTTTTTAGAACAAAACCGGCAAATATTTCTTTCGGTGAAAAAATTAGATTCTTCATCAGGAAAAAAATGCCAAAGGTTTATGACAATTATGACAAAAAAACCTTTGAAGAGATTTTAGACAGGGAAGCGGAAAAATTAATTAACGACAAGGAACTCCTTGGTAGTTTTAATACGGAAGATAAAAATCGAAGCGTATTTGCAATAATAAATTATCTGTCGAACCGGATGATTTGTATTTATATGAATAAGCTTATGAAGACGACTTTCAACAGCAATATTTTCAAGGTGTTTCAAACATTGGGTTCGTTGAGTATCGTCCATTTTCTCACGATGCCATATTACACAACCTATTATCATCAGCATAAAAGCAAAAGGCTGATAAAACAATTGCGCGAAAACCTTGTGTCACCCGGTGAGGATGTCACGGGAGACAAAATTGTCCTTTTCACAGACACTCTCAATGAAATAAACGGCGTTGTCACAACGATAAAAAGACTTATTGAAACTGCAAACGCAGGAGAAATTGACTTAACGGTTATAACGTGCAGCAACAATGAAACTTCATTTAAAAACAGGATAAAGAATTTTAAATCTGTCGGTGACTTTGCACTGCCGGAATATCCTGAATTAATAATGTACTTTCCCCCTATCCTTGATGTGATTGATTATATTGAACGCGAGGGTTTCACGAGGATTCATGTAAGCACACCCGGCACCCTCGGTCTTTTAGCGCTTTTCATCGCAAAGCTGATGGACATACCGGTTTCTGCCACGTATCACACAGATATACCCCAATACGTTATGAGCCTTACTAATGATGAGTTTCTTGAAAATATGTCATGGAAATATGTAATCTGGTTTTTTAACCAAATGGAAGAAGTACTGGTTCCGTCAAAAAGCACACAGGACCAAATTATCGAAAAAGGTATTTCCCCTGAAAAAGTAAAGCCTTTATGGACGTGGGTTGATACTAAAATCTTTTCACCCATAAAGAGGGATTCTCGGATATGGGAAAAATATAAAATGGATGGAGAGGTTAAATTCCTCTATGTTGGACGTGTTTCAAAGGAAAAGAACCTTGAACTTTTGGCCGATGCCTTTATCAATATAATAAAAACAGGTCTCCATTGCTCCCTGATTATTACCGGAGATGGGCCTTACAGGTGTGAGCTTGAACGTAAATTAGAAGGATATCCGGCGCTGTTTACGGGTTTTCTTACCGGAGAAGAATTAACTACGTTATACGCATCGTCGGATGTGTTTGTTTTTCCCAGCGCTACCGATACATTTGGGATTGTAATACTTGAGGCACAGGCATCAGGGCTTCCTGTCATTGTATCCGATGAAGGAGGGCCAAAGGAATTAATGATACATAATGAAACGGGATATGTTGTCAAAGCAAACGACAGATCAGCATTGGTGAATACCTTGATACTTTTGATAAAGGACAGGGAAAAAATCAAAGTTATGGGAGAAAGGGCAAGAAAATTTATAGAGACGAGAGATAGAAATCCTGAAGATATGTCCTCACGATATGCCGGTCGTGGTTTATAACAATAAACAGGAATCCTATGACTGAATGTATTGTATGCAACGTTTGTGAACACCCGCAAAAATATGAAAATGCTTTAGAGGCAAAGGAAATATATTCCAATGTACGAAAATTTAAGGATGAAAAGTTTACCGTATGGCGTTGTTCGAACTGCCGCTCTTTGCATTCCAAAGAAGCGGTAAATCTCGACGACTACTACGAACACTACCCGTTAAAACAACACATCGTGAATTATGCGACCCGCTGTGCTTACCGTAATCGGCTTCGATTGTTACGAAAACATGGATTGAAAAAGGAACACACAATTATCGATGTCGGATGCGGACAGGGTGTGTTTGTCTTGTTCTTACAACAATGCGGATACAAGGCATTTGGTTACGATCCGTATGTCGAAAAATATGCTGATAAAAAAATTTTAGATAATCTGTATGATATTGTTACATCGTATGAGGCAATAGAACATGCAAACCAGCCCGTTGAATTTTTCAGACAGCTTGTTCAATGTTTGCGTCAGGATGGGTTGGTGGTAATCGGAACCCCAAACGCCGATAAAATTGATTTATCTGATTCCGTAGAATTCTCGATGGAACTACACCAACCCTATCATCGCCATATTCTATCAGAGAGAGCGTTGTTAAATATTGGGCTAAACGCGGGTCTGGAAGTTGCTAAGGTCTACCATCGCTTTTATTTTGATACGTTATGCCCGATGGTGAATACCCGACTTCTGAAGACTTACGTTCGTTGTACCGGGAATTATTTTGATGCTATGTTTGAAAAACCCCGTTTTAGATTATTACTGACTTCCCCGCAACTCTTGTTTTATTTTTTTGCTGGCTACTTCTTTCCACCAAAAGGACATATCACCGTTTTCTTTCGTATGATGAAATCGAGCACAATATGAAGGACATTTACACTACATTTCCGAAACAACATGCTTAAACTATTTTCCAAATGCATAATCCCAAAACAACTGGTTATCCAATACACAGATAAATGTAATGCGCAGTGTCCCCAATGCGGAATGAACGTCAAAGAAAGTTATCCTCGTTCTACGCTAAACCCGGATGATGTAAAAAGAATTATTGACACTGCGGTAAAAAAAGGAGTAAAGATACTGCAAATTACAGGTGGTGAACCATTCTTGTTTTTTGACGAGATTGCTAGTTTGATAAAATATGCAGGGAATGCAGGTATTAAATATATACTAACAGGGACAAATGGTTTTATGTTTATGAACCACGATAGTCCTGATTTCACAAAAAGGGTGACGAATATCGTGGAGAAACTCGCTGAGACCAGGATTTATAGTTTCTGGATAAGTATAGACTCTTCAGTTACGGATGTTCACGAAAAAATGAGGGGTTTACCAGGGGTAATTGCGGGTATTAAAAAGGTGCTTCCTATCTTCCACAAGCATGGGATTTATCCTGCGGCTATTCTCGCGATAAACAGAAACATGAACGGATTCTGGGATCAAATGGATTTGAAATCAATGGAATTTTATGAATATTTTACCAAAGCCTTCCGGGATTATTTTAACTTTCTTCTTAACACGGGCTTTACAACCTCTATTACAGCCTATCCCATGAGCGCCTATAATGCGTATGAAAATGTCGAACCTGTTTACATGGCAATATCAAAGGAGAATCTTGTTACATTTTCCAATGAAGAAAAGGCGGTTCTTCTTAAAGCCTTCTTTGATGTAATACCTGAATTCAGGCAGAAGATAAGGATATTCAATCCAATGAGTTCTCTGTATTCGCTTATACGACAATATACCGATAAAGAATGGCTTTGTTATCCATGCAGGGGAGGATCCGAATATTTCTTTGTTGATGCGAAGGATGGCAATACCTATCCCTGTGGTTTCATGAGACAAGAGAATCTCGGTAAATTTTGGGAACTGGATTTTGAAAATAATAATCAAAAACCTTCGTGTGTAACCTGTGATTGGGCATGTTTCAGGGATCCATCAGAATTGGTAGGACCTATAGAGGAGATATTCACGAGGCCATTGGCATTTATAAATAGGGTTGTAAAAGATAAACAGTTTATACGGGTGTGGCTTAAAGATATCTTATATTATTGGGCGTGTGGTTATTTTAATGGCAGGATTCCACCAAATTATAAAAAGCTTTCGATATTCACCAGGCGTTGATTGTATTTTAATTGACCATTGAAACACATCTTAGTTAACGGCATTTTGCACAAAGCTACAATGAGCAAAAACATAATTAATAAACTGATTGCCTAACTCCGGAAGATGATGACGGGAATGATTTGCCGTTTGTGTCGGAACACAAGGGCAATTTCGGGGTAAATGTACATTACTGGAAGTGTATCAACACCAATCTGAACACATTTGTCAGCGGGAGACGTTCAGGGGAAGGGGGTGATACAAGAGATGACCTGCCAGCTTATGCCTTACCGAATCTTTCTGCTCTTGGGAAAGATTTTTTCAAGACCATGGAAATACAGGGAACGGTATTAACCTGCCGGACAAGGATTATAGCGATACTTGGCTTGTTTCGTTACCGGAAGACCAGTCCAGTCCGGGAAGGACTTTTTTCTTGGATTAAGTTATCCGTCTTAGCGCATCGCACAAATTACCACTTTATTTATTAAAGTATATGTTCAATAACACGGAATTGGCTCGCATTTTGTTAATAACAAAATTATGTAAAACTCTGTGCCGTCGTGCGTATGTGTGCTCGAATTTTTCGGAAATGCTGTATGTTGCTATTTTTGTAATTTCTGATTTTACCTTCAATTCCGGTTAATCGGTGGCCTTTTATGGTTGTTAGAATGACAAAAATGAACTGCTTGTTATTCTTACCTTTGCCTGTATTACTTATAGTAGTCATTCCTTTTTTTTCATCCACAATCTTTGCTGAAGACACGGATACCTCACATCTCACCGGGACTTCATCTCGTGCTGACGAAAATCAACCATACAGAACGAACACTATAACGGAAGAATTCTTAACCGAAGCCATTTGGTTTGGTTCTGTAGAAGAAGTCGCCATTGCTACTCGGCACGAAACGAAAATCAGCAAGGCGCCAGGTATCGTTACCGTAATTACGACAGAGGAGATCAAAAATCTTGGGTATCGCACCTTTGTTGAAATTTTAAGGACTATACCGGGATTTGAAATCTTAAAGGATGGTTCCAATGGGGTTGTAGTCCCAGCCGTACGGGGAATTACAAGTTCAAACAAGGTAAGGTTGATGCTTAATGGCCACTTTGTAAACTCACCATTTACGGGTTCAGCCTTCGGCAGATTTGACGATTTTCCGGTAGAAAACATAAAAAAGATAGAAATCATCAGAGGCCCTGGTTCTGCTATGTATGGTGAAAATGCCTTCACGGCGGTTATCAATATTATTACCAAAGATGCGAAGGATATTGACGGTGTGAAGGTGAGCAGCGGCTACGGGAGTTTTGAGACGTATGAGGAAAATGTTGTGTTTGGTAAGACTTATGGGAAAGTCGATGTCTCAGGGATGCTGCATTACCGGCAGACCGGCGGTTTTGACGGCATTGTTGAAAGTGACAGACAGACGATACTTGATAATACCCTTTCTTCATTTGGAGTTCCTGCCGTTTCGAAGGCGCCGGGGCGCGTACATGACGGCAGGCAGGAATATGACATGAACCTAAAAGTAACGTATAAAGAATTTTATTTTGAAGGTTTGTATATTAATAAAAACGTCAGTCCTTTTATTGGCGGTCCCCAATATGCATTAACCGACGAATCACAAATTAGGGATAATTACGTGTTCGGTGAGGTCGGATATAAAAAGAAATATGAGGAAAAATTAACGATAAAACCCAGACTCTATTACGACCAGTTTGACCTCGATAATTATATCGAATCCTTGCCGGAGGGGACGACAGTGCCGTTTGATACGGATGGAGATGGAAATTACGACACCCTGAATACCTACCCTGACGGATTTATTGGCAACGGCAAGGTAACTCAAAAGATTGTCGGCACGGAAATTCCATTCGATTATGACCTGTTTGACGGCAATATTATTACCCTGGGTTTTGAATATCGCCTCATCAATCAAACGAATATCGAATTTTCGGGTAACTTCCATCCGGCAACATACGATGTATTGGATTCTGTCCGGGACTTTTCAGATACCTATCCGTTTTTGAAGGAAGCGACTCGAAGGATATGGTCGGTTTATCTGCAGGACACGTGGGATATTACCGATACCTTAAACCTTACCCTGGGGGCAAGACACGATCAGTATAGTGATTTTGGTGGTGCGACCAGCCCGCGCTCAGGCTTAACGTGGGCGTTCATGAAGGATGCGTCATTAAAACTTCTGTATGGAGAGGCGTTCCGGGCTCCCAATTTTGTAGAGATGTTTACTACCAATCAACCTGCCATCCGGGGAAATGAGGACTTAGACCCTGAAACCATTAGAACATACGAAGTTGGATTAAGGTACAGGTTTAACAAATATGTTACGAGCGGCATCAATTATTTTAATAACGATATAAAAGACCTTATTGTCCTAAAAACATTGGAATCTAACCAGAATACGTCACGATATGAAAATTTTGGAGACGCTAATATACAGGGTATAGAGATGGAGACGAAGGTGGACATTGCAAAAGGTAATTACGTTTTTATGAATTATACCTTCCAGGATACGGAAGATGACGATGGTGATGACCTGCCATTTGTAGCAAAACACAAGGGCAATTTTGGAGTGAATGTGCGCTATTGGAAGTATATCAACACCAATATGAGCACTTTTGTCAGCGGGAGACGTTCAAGGGAAGAGGACGATACAAGAGATGACCTGCCTGCTTACGCCTTACTGAACCTTTCTGTTATCGGGAAGGAGTTTTTCAAGACCATGGAGGTGTACGGGACAGTGTATAACCTGCTAGACAAGGACTATAGTGATCCGGGGCCTATTTCTATACCGGAAGACCTTCCCAGGCCGGGAAGGACGTTTTTTATTGGATTGAGCTACCAATTTTAAGGCATACCGTAAACAGGAGAATTAATCACACAAAGACACGGAGCCGCAAAGAATAAAGAATGAGGAATGATGGAACGTCTCCCCCTTTCTCCCCCTCAATGAGGAGGACAGGGGGAGGAGATACAGGGGTGGGTAAAAAATAAAACTTGTCCCCGTGTAAACGGGGAACGGGGACTTGAACCCGCGGAGGGATTATGAGGCGTACATAGACTTGACGTCCCGGTGCTGTATGCACGGGGACATTGAAGTATGTCCGTATTGTTTCAGATTCATTCTGTCCAATCTTAAAATTTAACAGTTCACGTTTATATTATCCCAATGGATATCATAATCGCCTTTTCTATTTCATTCATCTTTTTGTCGCTTATCCTGCCTGAAAAAGGACCCCTTATAAGGAAGGATTTGTCTATGGTTGTTATCTGTTCACATTTAGCCATAGATGCCTTTGATAAACCACATTCTCCCTCTTGAAGTAAAACATGAGCAGGAGATGGCCTTAAGTTTGTAGACAAAGGAACGACAATTATATCGTTAGCCAACTTATTCCGAATATCTAAAGAGACTACCAAGGCAGGACGATTCTTAACATCCTTGGGCTTTGATGGCAGATTAACTAAGTATATCTCTCCTCTTTTGGGATAATCAGTCATCCCATGTCCTTCTTGCACTTTCTGCCGCTGTTTCAGTCCATTCTTTATCTTCTATCTTCTCTTTTTCTGTGAGAGATAGATAATAAGCCTCTATATCTTTTTCTATTAATTTCTTTTTGGATTTCAGCAGCCAATCACGTAACATTTCTTCCATTACCTGGCTCCGCGGGGTACCTTTTTCTCTTGCGATTTCGTCTATTTCACTAACCACATCACCGCTGATTGTTACTGTCAGTTTTGCTTTACGTAGGGTACTCGTAGATGACATATTTAACCTCCTTTCAATCTTATAATTTATAAGATAATAGGAGGTTAATTGCAATAAAAATTTGTCGTAAGGTAATTCATAATCCAAAATCTGTGAAATCGTTCGACTGATCCTTCGACAAGCGTTCGACTGAGCTCACGCCGAAGGCTCAGGATGCAGTGCCGTTCATGGTGAGCCTGTCGAACCATCACGACGAAGTCTGTGGTTCCAAATGTTTTTTGGTCTGAAAGGAGTGGCTTTTATGGTTGCATTGCGGTTGTTAGATGCCGGCAAGTTGTGCAGCGCATTCAGGTTGTTGTGGCAGCCTTGTGGAAGGTGATATCGTAGAAGCGAAAATAGATAAATCAGGTAAGAAGTATGTGGCAGTATCACCCAAAAGAGCCAGAACAGATGCTAACGGTCAGGCAAGATTTAATATTAAAGCCAGGAAGACAAAAGGAAAGGCAACCGTGTCATTTACCTGTGAAGAAATGGAAGAAACAATCACGGTGAGGGTTAGGAAGTAGCAACAGGCAGGATGGGTTGCGTAGCAACGCAACCCGCTCTGTTTTAATGTGTAGGAGGTCGACATTATGATGACAAGCGGGGACGCTTGTCCTACCAACTGGTAGGGGCTGAAGATTTTCAGCCCCTACGTCGCTTCAGGCTGGTTCAATCTTGCAGACTTCGCCGTGAGCGCTCAGTCGAACGATTGAACCGAAAGGTTTGAATGGAATCAGGGTCTTTGCACAATGCACGAGCCGTGAACATGCCAAATATTTAGGTTCAATCGTGGACGATTGAACCAGCTAAAATGCGAATATTCCCCTCTTGGGAGGGGATTATAAGGGGTGGGTAAGTCGATAATTCGTGAGACATTCACTGAGATTTCACGCATAAGGAACCCACCCCTTAGCCCCATAAGCGCTAACTTGTTTTAAGTGAACTCGAAGTATTTTGAGATTTGCATATTTCGGGTTCTTGGTTTTTCTGCTAAAGAGCAAGCAATGTCGTTCCAGTAGTAAAGAACTTCCTGTAATAAT
>Ga0209212_1004203_pt1 | contig 18036 bp, 21 predicted proteins | sample RifGroC2_FD_183996 | JGI IMG/M metagenome (GOLD analysis project Ga0209212, IMG submission 183996) | Groundwater microbial communities from Rifle, Colorado, USA - Groundwater C2 (SPAdes) (version 2) | ecosystem: Environmental > Aquatic > Deep subsurface > Groundwater | place: Rifle, Colorado...
TCTACTCGGTACCCGTCAATATCAGCCTCTACAATCCAATACTTGTAAACAGCGATAAGTGTCTCGAGAGTATTTTGGTTACTCAAATCTAGATCCTTTAAATTAAAAAAATCGCCATGTAACGCCTGCTCATCATCAAACCAATTCGCAATACTCCCGTGTCGTGAATAGCAATCAGGATCCTGAAGCTCAGCCGGCCACACCGCGTCATCTTCATCGTATTTTTCAGGTGGATGCTTTGCTCGCCAAAAGCCAAATGGATGTCGAGTATCCTTTGAGTAACATGGTGAGTCGTCGTGTGCGTATGCCCAGTTATCTGCTGTGTGGTTGATGACTATGTCAAGGATGACATACATACCAAGCTTGTGTGCAGCTTTGGTTAGGTCCTGGAGATCTTTTTTTGTTCCAAAATGTGGATCAATAGCTAGAAAATGCTGTATCGCGTAGCCATGCAAAGACCCACCCTTATCAATACGATTTTTAAACACAGGGCTTAACCAAATCGTCGTTATGCCAAGTTTTTTTAAATACGATAAACGACGTTTGATACCTTTCAGAGTTCCACCTTGGACACCATTGCCTACTTTTGGATTGAGTGCACCCTTCCCAGGTTTACCATTGTAGGGTGGTGCTTTTTTCCCATTATCAAAGCGGTCAACGAGGAGAAAATAGATTACCTGATCTCGCCAATCAGAAGGTGAGGGGTGCAATACACCTTGAGGTTTAAAATCAAGTTCGATGATTGAAGAAGGATTCTTGTTCTGCATTACGTATAAGTATACTACCTGTCCGTAGTATTAAAGTATTTATTTTTATAAAAAAGTGCGTATACAACCCTACTTCTCTTCGAAGAGTGCATGTAGAGAAGCTTCTTTAAGTGACTCTCCGCGCTCGTAGTTGTCTCGTACCCAATCGATTTCTGCTATCCAAGGGCTGAGTATTCCGAGCACAATTGTGGCAAGTATGGCGGAGCCAATAAAGAATCCAACCCCATATATAACACCGGTAAAAAAAATATGTTTTACGGAATTACGACGAACAGCATCGGTCGTCAATATTTCCATTTGCTCAAGAATTTTCTTCTGAAAGTTTTGGGTGTCTGAATCCATATCAATAGTTTACTATGTATTTGAGTGACAGCACGCGAGCGGGTGGGGAATACATACCCTTGTTGACAACTAAATAAATAACTATAGGCTACCAAATGGAAATATCAATCCTTTCAAAATATCGGAGGAAATAATGGTACAAGGACAAAAAGCTGAATTCATAATTAATTCTGATGGTGGAAATGAACATGTCTGGCCAAGAAATAATCTCTTGGTACGAGTTTTGCAAGGCGAAACGACATTTGAAGAAACAATTAAGCCACTTATTGAGGAGAACGACAACCTACGCTTGTTTGGACGCAGGGCATGCTACTCAAACCTGTTTGTAATTGTTGCAGAAAAATGCCGTGGACAATTCGCAAACATTTTAAGCTTCCAGTCCGTACACCAGGGTACAGTTGTTGATTTAACTGCTGTGGTAAATCGTTCGCAGTGGGTCTGGACAGAATTAAAATCCTTGGTCATTTTTTTACCGGTACTGGGGGTCCTGTGGTTATGTTGTTATTTGTTTATCGGGGTGAGTCTTACTGGTTTCAAGATTGCACTTGCGATTACTCTTCTTGGTATTTTTGTGTACTGCGTGGAGCGTGCAATACAGTACAAGGTGTACCTTAGACATCGTAGAGACTTTGCGGGGAAAACGCTGGCGAATGCTAAGTTTCTCGATACTGTGGTTGCAATGGTTCGTAACAAAGAAGAATGATACCTTGATAATCCCGCGCAGGTGACTGCGCGGGATTTGTGTAAAATACTAGTGGGAGTTCTAGTATTTTAAGTGGAAAAAGTTATTTGTATGTGTACTACTTTTGATTCTACGTTCAACAGCTGAGAGAACAGATGTCGTTTATTGGGTTTTTGGGAGGGAAGGTAAGTGATATTATTAAAAGCATGGAAGAGAAAGAAAACAATGAAGCACCTAAAAAAGAAGGTCTACAAACTGTTGCAGATGAACTTAAATACTACGATACTCTGAAAATATCACAAACAAGCAGGGGCTGGATTGTGTTATTTTTTTCCATATTTGCTTTACCAATGACTATTTGTTTGGGGCTTGGTGGATTACCTTGGGCCATAGTGCTGTTGGTAATAACCTTGTACTCCCCAGTCATCTACTTTATACACAAAAGAAGGTATTGGGCATTAAAAGCGCTTTTATTACTTTTCAATATCACTATGCTTTTACTTGTGATAGCAATACCTAAGCTCCTTTCTGATGGTCGGGTATATACAATTTATATATTGACAAATATATTTATCATTCAAGCAGTTATTGTTGAAAAGGAGCATAATAAAATCATTTCCGACCCAGGCTACAGAAGTCAGTACCTTGAAAACCCCGATCATATTTTTGGTCAGATTAAACGAGTCATTGTTAACGCTATACCTAAAAAAAATTACAGACCAGCAAGAAATGAAAGTGAGATAGTTCAAAAAGAAACCTTCTCTTTTAAGAATTTTCTTTATTTTGTTGTGGCTCTCGGTGTTTTTATGTTCGGGTTTTTAAAACAAAAACCGGAATATTTTGATTCAATTAAAAATTTGTACACCTCAAACCCCTCCATTATTTGGATTCTTTTTTGTATTGTGTTAATCGGCTGGGTTGTTTTTATAATAATTAAACCAAAAGAAATTTTCAAAGGCACCTTTTCTGCACTGGTAATATTTGTACTTTTGTCTAACTTTCTGTTAGATTCGTATGAATTGAAACAAAAAGAAATTGATAGAAGAAATGAATATGTTGAATATAAAGAAGAGATGCAAAAAAAACAAACAGACTTTGAGAAAAGTGTGGGTATTATTCCTTGGTACACAGAAGACGAAAATTTATGGATAGAAGATTTGGATGTAGAGAACGGATACAGGATGTTTGTTCCACCTGAATTGACTCTTGTGCCTAGTGACCCAACACAACAAACAAACAAAACCTTAAACAATCCATCTGATTTAACAATATCTAGGGTTGTAAAGAAAAATGTGCCGGAAGACTTTGAATCCATGGGCGACTATGAAAAGTATCTAAAAACTTCAAGCACATCAACTGTTTCAGTTGGTGTTCCCGTTGATTTTGGTAATACAATTTCTTTATCAAAATACACACGAAACAGCACAACAAGTTCATATATAGTTTTTTATACTTTTGATTATAAAAATGAAACATATCACGAAATTACAATCTGGGAACCATACTACTCAAGAGACAAAGAATTGTTTGAAAAAATATTAAGAACATTTGAGCCACTAAATTAAATGAGCGAACCAACTTCGCGCAAAGCATAAAAACGTTGATATGATAAAGGTACTGAGTACCTTTTATTTCAAATTGCCCAGAAGGATTCTTTCCTTACCCTCTCCGCGCAAGCTACGGACGGGCAGGCGGGAACGGTACATGTTTCGGACCTCACTTCCTCCTCGACAGGCTCGGAGTCGTTGCGGTAACCTCAACATCTTCGAATCCTTCACGCGAGCAAAGTGGTATAACCTTCGAAAGTTGCGTGAACAATGTTTTATTTGGTTATAGTAGGGTAAGAGTTGTGTGTTAGAATTTTGAAATGAAGAAAAAAATAGTTGTTGGGATACTGGTTATTGTGGCTGTTGTTTCTGTAATATCGGCTGCCGTCGCAAGTAAGAATAGAGCCACAAGAACTCATACAACCGACAGGGTAAAGTTAGCTCTTCATTCGTTAGTGCCTTTGGCAGAAATGTATCATTATAATAACCAAACCTATGAAGGGTTTTGTGAAAGTGAAGAGGTAAATAATTTTAAGGAACTTGCTGAAGAGCATCTCAGTAAGGTTCTCTATTGTTACGAATCAAGTAATATGTATGAGTTGAAAGTTAAAATTGGATCACCATATAACAGTGAGTGGTGTATAGATCAAACGAAAGATTTTGGTGAATGTTCCGAATCAGAAGATTCTTAATACTCGCAGCTCCGCTGTTGTACTGGGGTGGTACGAATCCTTCACGAGAGGTCGGCGCCCCAGAAGGATTCTTTCCTTACAGGAACGGTACATGTTTCGGACCTCACTTCCTCCTCGACAGGCTCGGAGTCGTTGCGGTAACCTCAACATCTTCGAATCCTTCACGCGAGCAAAGTGGTATAACCTTCGAAAGTTGGGCGGACATATTAAAAAAACACCCCTCAAAGGTGTTTTTTTAATATGTCCGCCCAGAAGGATTCGAACCTTCGACCCGCGGCTTAAAAGGCCGTTGCTCTACCAACTGAGCTATGGGCGGATAAACTTTATTTACTTCTTTTACTACAGTTGACCGATGTATAAAATACCACGGATTGAGAAAGACTACGATAAAATTATCCTTTTGTCTACAAAGGTATGTCAAAAGAAAGCATTCCGGGACCAAGGAAGAGAAGGGAAAGACATATTACGAACAAAAGAATTTGAACCTGCTGTGCACTACTGTTGGTACGTGTGGAGGACTCTTGTAGGAATGTGAGTATTGCGAGAAACATACCAAGTATCGCTGCTAGTTGCGTATAGGCCCCCATAAGCAGAAGAAGACCAACGGTAAGCTTGGTGAGTCCATACAAATATCCCACTATCCCTACAAATACCCCGTGAGCGTACGCGACTCGCGCAGCTTGAAGTAGGCGCATCCCAAACATAAGAAAAAATATCCCAACGGTTATACGCAGTATAAAAATGACAGGCAAGGTGAAAGAAAACAGTGCTGGAAATAGTGACATCATACAGGTAGTATACCAAGGAGTATGCAATCTGTTTACCTTATTTTACATAACATACGGAGCACCCATAATGTGGGCTCTATTTTGCGCACAGCGGATGCTGCTGGTGTACGCAAAGTGTACCTGTGTGGCTATACACCAGCTCCAATCGACAGGTTTGGAAGGAAGCGTGCAGATATTGCCAAAGTTGCACTGGGGGCTGAAGAGAGTGTTGTATGGGAACACGTGGAGGATATTCGTGAGGTAATTCAAACACTCAAAGAAAAAGGTGTGTATATGGTGGCAGTCGAGCAAGATGCTTCGTCTGTTTCCTACACAGAACCATATCCACAAAAAGAGACAGCACTCATTGTGGGAGAAGAAACAAAAGGGATAGAACCTGATCTGCTAGACCTGTGCGATCGAATCGTCGAGATACCTATGGCCGGGAAAAAGGAATCACTGAACGTTGCTGTCGCTACCGGAATCGTGCTCTTCAGACTTGTTCAGTAATGTGTGTAGTTCTTCGCGTGTCACACGCTCGTCACTCCACTCCGTTTTTTTACCGTTAGCCTCCATGATGTAGGGGTCGGTGCCCTTACCAGTGATAATGACCATGTCATGTTCTCTAGCCTGTAGAAGTGCGTGTCGTATCGCAAGCCTCCTGTCGAGTATCACGGTGGCTTTTTTCTTCTCAAGTCCGCCTTGCATGTCTTCGATAATTTTCATCGGGTCTTCGTCGTATGGGTCTTCATTCGTGAGAATTATTTCACTGCAGTATTTCTCAGCAATCTTCGCCATCACAGGACGTTTTGCTGCATCTCGTCCGCCACCACAGTTACCAAGGACGCAAATTTTTCGAGAACTTGGAAAAGAGGTGTACAGCTTTTCAAGCGAATCGGCAGTATGAGCATAGTCGACAATAACATCAAATTTCTGACCTTCTTCAATACGCTCCACACGACCTTTTACAATGGATAGCTTTTCTACCGCACGTTTAATAACCTCACGTTTGATACCTATAGCCCTTGTTAACGTTGCAGCTGCAAGTATGTTGTAAATATTAAAGGTTCCAGGGAGGGGAGAGTGTATTGATATGCCTTCAAACGTGAGTAAAGTGCCACGCTCGTTCGTAACGTAAGGTTCTGCTTTTTTCAAGCTGTAGGGTAGCGTCACAACCTCACTTCCATGTGTCTCAAGAAACATGCTTCCATGGTTGTCGTCCATATTTGCGACAAGAATGCGGTTTGGCTTTGGTGAAGCAAGGAGAGCATCTTTAAGGAGAAGTTTGGCGTCACGGTATGCTTCAAACGAACCATGACTCTCTATATGTTCAGGTGACAGATTGGTAAATATGAGTGCGTTCATTTCAATGTGTTTGTGTCTGTTCATTTTTGCCCCTTCGCTCGTCATTTCAAGTACAGCGAAAGCGCAATCTTCCTTAACCGCTTGGGCAAGGAATTTTTGTATGAAAAAACGACCAGGCATGCTCATTTTGTACAGGTTTGGTTGCGATTCGTCGGCTATTTTTATTCGTATCGTAACCAAGAGAGCTACCGTATGACCTGCCTCTTCGAGGATAGCGGTCACCAACTCAGAAACAGTACTTTTTCCTTTTGTTCCCGTAATTCCAATCACATAAAGCTTGCGAGAAGGGAAGTTGTAGCGGATAGCACCTATGGTCGCAAGCACACCATGGTAGAACGGTTGAAGAGAATAAAACAATCGTTTGGGTATGACACGTTTAGTAAGTCTGAGTAGTTTTTCCATACTACAGTTATTGCCGCGAAAGAAGCTTGAGTGCTTCCCTGATAATATCTCCCTGTTCTTTTATTTCTTCCGGCACGAGGTGCAATGCCTCTCGGGCTTCATCCGTGCGATATCCCAATGTTTTGAGAGCCTCGAGTACATCCTCATCTTCATGACGAAACTCTTCCATGTTTGTAATATCAAATCTGCCCACCTTATCTTTAAGCTCAAGTACTATTTTTTCTGCACTTTTCTTCCCAACCCCACTGACTTTCGTTAAATAAGCGATATCTCCGTGAGCTATGGCACCGAGGAGTTTATCAATACTCTCGAGTCCAATAATACCGAGTGCGGATCGGGGTCCGATGCCATTTACCCCAATAAGGAGGGTGAAGAGCTCAAGCTCGTCTTCCGTAGGGAAGCCGAACAAATCCATAGCGTCTTCTCGCACCGCGAGGTGAGTATGCAGACTTATCTCATCGCCAGCCTTGAGTTCACGCAATATCCGCTGGGGACAAAAGACACGATACCCGACTCCATGTACATCGAGCACGATAGAGATATTCTTAATGGTGAGTACGGTCCCTGAGAGGTGCGCTATCATTTCTCAATCATATCGTACTTATGTACTTTTCGCGAAATTGTTCAGAATGAGTATATAAACAAAGAAAATCGCACCTAATTTAAAAAACTAGGTGCGAGATGCATGACAAGGCTCAATTTATATTTATACGGGCGCTCGGTCTCCTTGTTTTGGCGCCTCACCCACTTTATCCATACTACTGATTGATATGGTATCACTGTAAAGCATGTCAATCACTTGCGTTCTCTCTAAGCTGTGGTATCCTCTCTGCACTATGCCAATAATTAAATCAGCAATAAAAGCCGACAAAGCAAGTAAGCGTAAACACGTCTTCAACCTACGTCGAACACGCGAGATGAAGATGGTTGTCAAAGAGGTTAAAGAATTGGTAGCAAAGGGGAATGCTTCAGAAGCTGAGAAAAAACTTCCTGGAGCCTACAAAGCTATTGATAAAGCTGCAAAAAGAGGAGTCATCAAGAAAAATACTGCTAATCGAAAGAAATCACTCCTTGCGCGAACATTGTTAAAAAAGGTTGAGAAGAAGGTTACCAAAAAATCAAAAACCACAGAAGAAAAATAAACATTTTTTTCTAAACAAAAAACACCTGAAGGTGTTTTTTGTTTTAATTGGGAGTATAGAAACGTTTGTTAGTATAATTTTTCAGTACCCGCGCACTTGGAAAAAAGATATTTTTAGGAAGAGAGTTTAGGTTAAACCATCGCCACTCAGTTATTTCGTCAGGTTCCATCACCTTTGGTTCACCTTGAAATGTTTTACAGAGCATACCCACAGTAACAAAATGAGCATCAGGTACCATGTCATTGGAAAGACTTATTACTTCCAAATCTTTGGTTTCAATATGTATACTTGTTTCTTCTAACATTTCTCTTTGAGCACCTACTTCAAAACTTTCTCCAAAATGAAGTTTTCCTCCAGGCATAGTCCACGTTCCTTCACCGTGAAGTTCGCTGTCGGCTTTAGTTGGGTCGGAATGTCGGAGCCCAAGTAATATTTCGTTACCACGAAGAAGCATGACACCAAATCCTACACCAATCTTAGTATTTTCTTGCATATAGTAAATAGTATTTATTTTTTTGAAAAAAGAATGTCCTCCTTCTCGCGAAAGAGAGCGACAAGTTCTTCAAAGTACCTAGTAACTAGGGCGTCAACGGCAATCTTCTCTGTTTTATAGTCGAGTACCTCTTGCAGGGTTACGTTTTTTTCATGCCACAGCTTTCCATCTTCTAAGTATATATTGATAGGGTCAATAAGTTTGTCGAGTGCGTAGACAAAACGGCTTTCAGGATCTTGTTTTAGTTCATAGGTTTCTATGTACGCATGTAAATCCTTGAACTCTGGAAATTCTGAAGCTATTCTTTCTTGTGCTTCGTGTTCTCGTAGTGCCTTAGTTTCTTTTCCCTCTGTGCCGTGTGCGTAGGTATCACCAGCGTATGTTTCAACAAGGTCATGAACAAGCGCATATTTTATAACCAAATCCTTGTTGAGGGAAAGTTTTTCTTTTTCAATCAAATACCACGCTAAGAGCGTGAGCTGGTAGCTGTGTTCGACCATGTTTGCGTATCGTGTTTCTCCAGCAATGCGAGCCACGCGTTCAACTTTGTGACTCAGGTGTGTGAAACGAACAAACTGGAGGAGAGATTCAAGCGGGGTCATAAGAGTAGTGTAGCAAAACAGAGAGGGAAGTACGAGTAGTAGGTATCTTCTGTCAGAGAATACTAGAATTAATACTAGTAATTTTTTTGTTTTTTTAAATCTTTCTTTGCAGGAAGCTCGAAATTTTCGAAACAAAGTGTGGTAATTTCTCACAATCCTTGGTATAGTCTCATCGACTCACCAAGCAATGCCCTCGTAGTTCAATGGATAGAACGTTAGCTTGCGGAGCTGGTAATCCAGGTTCGAATCCTGGCGAGGGCACTTGAGTAAAATAAACAAACACCCAGCAAGGGTGTTTGTTTATTTAGAAAGCAAACTTAGGACTTACAGAAATGGATGCAATTTAGAAACCGAGCCACTCCATCACCTTATGCACCAGCGGTTCGTGATGATCGTCCTGTGGAAGAAAATGTATAAGAAAGTCATGGACCTCGTTTGCATGAACCTTCTCAAGAGGAATGATGATATCAAGTGCAAATAACTTTTTTGATTTAAAAATAAGTCTTGGTATGTGTTTGGGAGTCAGTTCCTCAATTCCAAAAGATTTAAGACTTTGGAAGGGGTATAATACGTCGTCAATTCGGAGACCCCGTTGAGAGATTTCAAAAGTGACTTCGTTAGGTTTGCGTGATGCAAAAATGGCGAGCACAAAAGCAGCAATTAAAATAAAAAGCGCAAAAAGTACGTTGTTAAAAATAAGTGCAGCGACTGCTCCAGCTACAGACACTAGTCCTAGGGCCCAATACCACTCACTCCCTTTCTCAAAGTGAGTATACTCGTAATCAACCCACGCTATCGGCTTTTTATTTACAGCTTCTTTTGAAGCAGTGTTTTCTTCCATAGAGTAATGATAGACGAGAACAGGGTGGGTGCGCTAGTAGTGCATACACAGAAACGTTTATAAACTTTGTAGTGATTTTTCTGCTTCTTTAAGTTGTTCGAGACTGTTCATGGGATACCAAAAAGCAAGTTGTTCGATATGGACAGGATGGTCTTGTGCATAGCGATTGAGGGCATGAGTAATATATCTCTCACCCGTTTCAGGCCATTCATTGTAATAGTCAAACAGGTCTGTGTGGAGGACAAGTCCAGAAGCGCTTACCAAGTTTGTTGCTGGGTTCTCTGGTTTTTCAACAATTGTCTTTAGTGTGCCATCATCTTTGAGTTCGATTACTCCAAATGCGCGTGGGTCAGGGTGTTCATACGCAAGAAGACAACTTTTATGTTGCAGGGCTCTCCCGATTGCTGTGCCATCAACTAGGTCATCACCATACATAAGAAGAAAAGACTCATGGAGTAAGTGACGTGCTTGCTCAAGCGCATGTGCTGTTCCGAGAGGGTTGTGTTGCCAAACATAGTGCATTGTGCGCCCACAAAATTCATCACCGCAGTAATCGATAATCATGTCACCTTTGTAACCGACGACTACAATCACCTCTGTTATCTCTTTCGGAAGGGAAGAAATAATATGGTCGATAATTGGTTTTCCTGCAGCCTGAATAAGCTGCTTTGGTTTCTCTAAGGTAAGGGGGTGCATACGGGTTCCTTTGCCCGCTGCAAGAATAACTGCCTGCATTTGAGTAGTGTTTAATAAATAATAGAATAGTTCCTCTACCACTCTACCCTGTGAACTGATGCTTAGCAAAATTCCTTTTTTGTGGATAAAGCTTTGACAAACATGTTTTCATGTGCCAAAATATAAGTAGTATAGGGTCTTTTCAAAAATACCAAGCAACGACAGTCTAATTGCTGGTGTAAAAGAGGAGGAAATCATGAACATTGGGATTTTTAATGCACTGTCCATTTTCTGCAATCCGAATGTTTTACACATACGGATAGAAAAAAAAGCGGGCAATTACGTTGTGACTATTTGTCACGAGGGTTCAATTATTTGTAGATGGAGTCCCCCTGCGCGAGATGAAAAAGTAATTTCGGACAACAACAAAATCGAAAATGTAATTTTGGATAACATCGAAAGGTTGCTCAAGGTTATCATCGTGTACGGAAGGGGAACATATTTCGAGAAAGGCACGTTTCTCTACAATTGGTACAACGTGACAAAACGCGAAATACCTGAAGATTTGGTTTTGTCCCAGACTCAAGTTGAGGAAATTGTCGCCAACTTGAGATATCAAATTGAACATCCGAAAGTAGAAGGCGACTCCCCCTCTTCAGAGTCAGAAGTTTTTGTCGGCGCTATAGTGCCACAAGAAATTACTACTACTGTAGAGGTGCACCATGTCTAGGTCGCACAAGTACAAAGTCTGCCCTGGGTGATATTACTGTCACTCAGGCTTTTGTTGTATGTTTAGGGGACTTACGGAAACGGCGCACCACAAAGAGTACTTCATTTTTGTAAGCCTTCGGGCTAACAAAAATTGGTCGTATTTCATCGTTGCCCGTCACAAAATGTCTCTCGTAGTATTATTCATACAACTCATTCCATTTTGCTTGGGCGCCTCCTCCTTCGCTCCCCGAGCTACGGCGGACAAGTCGAACTACATCCGTTTGCGTAAGTCCTAAATTCAAGCACCTCTATAAAAACAAACTATGACAAGTTTTCAAAAAAAGATGTCAGAGAAGCTAACGGTTTGAGCTGCAGATATGTTTTTTTGTAATCCTTCTTACTCATTTCTGCACGGGTCATATGGTATCCCGAAGGGATAAATAACGCATCCCACCCGTACCCACTTTTGCCAGCTGGTGTTTCTGCTATTTCTCCCTCCAATTCACCTTCAAAAATTTGCACGGTTGTGCCGTTGTAATATCCATATGCACACCGAGCTACTGCTTTTCGGGTCTGTCCGTCTATCATTCTACACATAGTCTCAAGTGGTACAGCATCTACAAAAAACCGAATAAATGGACCAGGAAGCCCACCGAGTGCTTCAAATTCTAGCGATACATCCTCGACGAGTACAGAGGTGTGTATTTTTTCATATGCGTGACGTACCTTATGCTCAATAATCTCTCTCAAATCAAGTGATTGTATTTCATCTAAATCAAGCTTCACGTGGTCGACAGGGAAGCCTAAATACAGAGCTAGTTGGTCTGCTTTGTGCTGGTTACCAGTTATGAAGGTTACGTGTTTCTCTTGCATGTGGCCATTGTAGTGTATGCGCATATGTAATTCTAGGGTGTGTACAACAGTGTGTTGACTATACCCCCTAGGGGGTATACAATATGATGCGTATGAAATATATTGAAGACACAGGGAAACAAAAAATTATTCGCAGGCTTAAACTTCTTGAGGGTCAAGTGCGTGGACTCCAGAAAATGATAGAGAACGACACGTATTGTATTGATGTGATTACTCAAACCTCAGCGGTAAAGCAAGGGTTATCAAACGTCGAGGACTTGTTACTAGAGAATCACTTGAGTGGGTGCGTACTTAGGCAGGTAGCAGATGGAAAGGCGGAAAAAGCAAAAGAAGAAATTCTCAAGGTATATAAACTGAAACGTAAATAGTATGTCTACATTAAAAACGTATAAGGTGCAGGGTATGCATTGCGCTTCGTGTGCAGGTATTATTGAGAAGACTTTCAAGAAAGTCGAGGGGGTGATCTCTGCAGAGGTAAACTACGGCACCGAGAAAGTAAAAATTGCGTTTGATGAATCAAAAACCAGTGTTCAGGATCTTTCAAAAAAAATAGAACCACTTGGCTACTCTCTGGTTTTGGCTCAAGAGAATCCACATGCTCATAAACATTCTGCCGAAGAAATGGGCATGTCAGCGGATGAACATGCCGCACACCTTGGACTCACTCAATCCCACCTTCGTGCAGACTACGGCGGGCAAGCAAAGAAAGAGAAACTTGGTGAAGTTGCTTCGATGCGAACCAAAGTGTTTTCAGCTCTTCCTCTTGCAGTCTTTGCTGCACTCGTTATGGGTTGGGACATGCTTGCAGAGTACGGTGTGGTTATACCAATGACTTCTGCGGTCAAAGAATTTGTCCACCACCTTCTTCCAATATTTGCGACGTATGTACTCTTTGTTGTAGGAAAGCCATATCTTATGGGTTTCTACAGATTCCTTCGATATGGCAAAGCGAATATGGATACACTTATTGGTATCGGAACTACCGCTGCCTTTTTATACAGCTTTGCAGTTACGGCATTTGAAGAAGCCTTGCGTCCCTTTATAAACGTCGACTATCAATATTACGATGTGACAATCGTTGTTATTTCTTTTATTACACTAGGTAAATACCTTGAAGCTCGATCAAAAATAAAAACAGGCGATGCGATTGAGAAGTTGCTCAACCTGCAGGCAAAAACAGCACTGGTGCTTCGTGAGGGAAAGGAAGTTGAAATTTCAGTGAATGATGTGAAGCACGGCGATTTCATTATCGTAAAGCCAGGCGCAAAGATTCCTGTGGATGGTGTTATAGCAGAAGGCAGTTCTTTTGTTGATGAATCTATGGTTACGGGAGAGCCGATGCCAGCTCAGAAAAAGTTAGGAGATAATGTCGTATCTGGAACACTTAACACCAGTGGTTCGTTCATGTTCAAAGCTACAAAAGTTGGATCCGAAACTCTCCTTGCTCAGATTATAAAGATGGTTGAGGACGCACAGGGGAGTAAGGCTCCTATCCAAGCACTGGCAGACAAAATATCATCGGTCTTTGTGCCTATTGTTTTAGTGATTGCATTCCTTACTCTCGGCATGTGGCTCATTGTCGGATCACAATATGTAGGTTTTTCACAGGCTTTATCATTTGGACTGGTATCGTTTGTTGGCGTACTCGTCATTGCTTGTCCTTGTGCTCTCGGTCTCGCCACACCTACAGCGATTATTGTTGGGGTGGGTAAGGGAGCTAAAGAAGGGGTTCTCATCAAAGATGCGGCAACTCTTGAGAAACTTCACAAGGTGAATACGGTAGTGGTTGATAAAACAGGTACCATAACCAAAGGAAAGCCAACGCTCGTCGATATACAAAATCTCTCAAGCCTGCATGACGATGAATTCATATCAGTTCTCGCTTCGCTTGAGAAGAAGTCAGAACATCCGATTGCTCATGCTATCGTACGCTATGCACAAGAAAATACTATTTCCGTAGTCGATGTATCCAATTTTGAGGGTATACAAGGTAAAGGACTCAAGGGAACAATACAAGGCATTGAATACTTTATCGGCAATGCAAAGCTCATAAGCGATCTCAAAATTTCTTTTGATGTAACGAAACTTAATGAGTTTACTTCTCAAGGTAAAACACCAGTGATTCTTGCTACGAAAGAAAAGGTTGTTGGGTTTGTTATGGTGTCCGATGAGATCAAGTCCGAGTCGATTGAAGCAATAAAAAATCTTCATGAGCTTGGAATCAAAGTGGTTATGCTTACCGGAGATGACGAGAAGGCGGCTATGTACATCGCGTCTCTCGTGGGTATAGATGATGTGATTGCTCACGTGCTCCCACAGGATAAGTTGGCGAAGATACAAGAACTACAGTCAGAAGGAAGAATCGTTGCAATGGCGGGCGACGGGGTCAATGATGCGCCCGCACTTGCACAGGCTGACGTTGGTATCGCTATGGGGACCGGAACAGATGTGGCCATAGAGTCGGCCGGCATTACGCTCTTGGGTGGAGATATATCGAAACTGGTTAAGGCTATTAAGCTCTCGAAGATTACCATGCGTGGCATCAAGCAGAATCTCTTCTGGGCATTTATTTACAATGTCGTCGGTATACCACTTGCTGCAGGTGCTCTGTATCCTGTGTTTGGATGGATGCTAAACCCCGTCTTTGCAGGATTTGCCATGGCAATGTCGTCAGTGTCTGTGGTGTCGAATTCACTTCGTATTAAGGCTAAAAAACTATGAAGACAAAATTCCTCTTAGCAGCAATCATCACAAGTATCCTAGTACTGGGAGTGTTCGGCTTTGCCTCAATGAATCATGGAGCAAATCATATCGTTGGTTGTACTGCTTCAGTTGTAGACAATACGCCATGTCCAGAAAACATTGTAGCGATGTCAGTCCACCACATACAAACATTTGTTTCATTCATTAGCGTGGTCCCGTCAATTCCATTTATTTTCTTGATCGCACTTCTTTTCTCTGTATTTCTTGGTGTGGGATTTCTTTCTGTAAAACATCAATCTTTACTCTTAAACAACATGGTGTTTTGGCGAGTTCTGCGCGATCCCGAACGTCGACCGAGTCGTCCTCAGAAAATTACCCGATGGCTTTCATTATTTGAAAACAGTCCATCATTGCATAGGGTTTTCAGTACTAATTTTAATCTTATGAATCTATGCAAACAAAAAAAACTAAGAGCAGAAAAAACTACAAATCTATTGATTCAGAAGTGGAGATTGATCTTGTCTGCGGAATGGAGCTTGATGCGGACAACAGTAAAGCAAATGCAGATTATAAGGGTAAAACCTATTACTTTTGTGCTATCCATTGCAAGAATCACTTTACAGCCGATCCTGTGAAATATGTAGGAGAGTAAACTTACAACAAAAAAAATGAAAAACAATCAAAATAACAAAATCTTATAATGATTACAAAAACACAAAAATATACCTTTCATGTACACGGCATGCACTGCAACTCCTGTGTACTCACAATAGAAAGCGAGCTTGGGGATTTACCTTACATTACCCATGTTACAACAAATCTAAGTAGTCACTCGGTTGACGTTGTTGGTGACTTTGGCAATAGGACATTGCAACAAATTGCGGAAGAGCTCACCGTTCCACTCAAGCCCCATGGCTACATCGTTTCAGTTGAAAAACAGAAACAGAATGCCATGTGGGAAGACTTCAAGATTGCGGTCCCGATTGCTCTCGGCTTTGTTGTGCTCTTTGTGGTGCTACAGAAAATGGGAATTGTGAATTTAGTTAGTGCAGGTAACGTGACGTACGGTACAGCATTCGTAATAGGTATTATTGCATCACTTTCAACCTGCATGGCGGTTGTTGGGGGATTAGTCCTCTCGATGTCAGCCACGTTTGCAAAAGAAGGAGATATTATTAAACCTCAGCTCATGTTCCATGCTGGGCGTGTAGTCTCATTCTTTTTTCTAGGAGGAGTGATTGGCGCTATAGGGTCGGCATTTACACTCAATACTTCCGCAACCTTTATTTTGAGTTTGGTTATCGGCGTCGTGATGCTTATACTTGGTATCAATCTCCTAGATACTTTTCGGTGGGCGAAGAAATTGCAACCCTCCATGCCGAAATTTATTGCCAAGCACGCTCATGGGGTATCGAAATTTCATCATACCCTTACTCCTCTACTTGTGGGTATAGCAACATTCTTCTTGCCTTGCGGATTTACGCAGTCGATGCAACTTTATACACTTACTACCGGAAGTTTCCTCACCGGAGGACTAACAATGCTTGCTTTCGCGCTTGGGACGCTACCGGTCCTTGCTCTTATAAGCTTCAGCTCATTCAGTATTCAAAAGAGTTCCAAGGCAGGAATCTTCTTCAAGACTGCTGGATTGATCGTCATCATGTTTGCACTCTTCAATCTTATTAATAGCTTGGTTGTAATTGGGTTTTTACCACCCATATTTAATTTTTAGATTATGAAAGCAATTATTATTTCAACTATTCTCGCCGTATTTCTTATCGGTGGCTCTTTTATGCTTACCCGAAATGAATCTTCTCAAACCGAGACCGCACTGGAAAACAATGTAAGTATCGTCGATGGCGTGCAGATTGTTGAGATACGAGCGAAAGGGGGTTATTTCCCACGAAAGAGTGTAGCTCAGGCTGGGGTGCCTACCGTGGTTCGATTTGTCACGAACGGGACTTTCGATTGTTCGTCAGCGGTAAGAATTCCTAGCCTAGACATACGGACAAATCTTCCCCCTTCAGGATCAACGGACGTGAACTTGGGTACGGTTGAAATGTCCGTACTTGAAGTAACGTGTGCTATGGGTATGTACTCTTTTGAGATTGAGTTTAAAGCGTAAACAGTCTAGAAAGACATCACGACATAATGAGCGTGCCACGGTAAGAGAAATATTGTCCTCAGACATGGTACTCTTTATCTAAGGTTTCTATTATTAGTCATAACATATACTACTATGGCTACTGTAAGCACCTATCTCAATTTTTCTCGCAATACCGAGGAAGCGTTTATATTTTACCAGTCAGTGTTTGGTGGTGAATTTATGGGCGGTATTATGCGCATGGGCGATATGCCACCTGATGATAGTCGACCGCCACTAGATGAGAAAGATAAGAATCTGGTTATGCATGTGGCACTACCTATTCTTGGTGGACACGTACTCATGGGTACGGATGCGCCAGAATCAATGGGATTTACTGTTACGTTTGGAAACAATATATACATTAACCTCCAACCCGACACACGTACTGAAACAGATGAGCTGTTCAAAAAACTTTCTGAGGGAGGCAAAGTCGAGATGCCTTTAGAAGAAATGTTTTGGGGCGATTACTTCGGATCATGTGAAGATAAGTTTGGCATGAAGTGGATGTTTAACTGTGCAAGTAAAACATAATTCCTCTGAAAATAATTAGTGCACGAAAGAGTCCGTCTACAGCGGGCTCTTTTTACAATAGTAGAGAATACTTAGCGGAAGAAGTAGTACTCAGCAGACCACACAAGAATACATGCAATGAAGCCAAGCGCCGCAGGAAGTGTTGCAATACGGATGTAGGTTTTGAAGGTCATTTCCTTCACCATACCCATAGCCACCACTCCCGCCGCTGAACCTATCACAAGCATTGAGCCTCCCGTTCCTACTGAAAGCGCTAGAAGCACCCATATGAAGGGATCGGTGGTATTAAGTATGTTAAGAGCTGCAGCAGTGAGCGGTATGTTGTCTACGATAGCCGAGAATGCACCAAGCAGTACGTTGCCTACTACGAGACGACCAACTTCTGGGGTTGCTCCAAATACCGCGTTGGAGATTGTAGATAGAATACCGACGTGCTCAAGCGCACCCACCGCAAAGAGTATACCTATGAAGAAAACGAGGCTGGTAATGTCGACACGTGATAGCAGGCTTTGAATATCCATGGAGAGATGTGTCGAACGTTTTGGACGAATGTTAACAAACAAAGCGATAAGCATACCGACCATACCTACTCCAAAAAGTATTCCAATGTATGGGGGAAGTCCCAGGACATGTGCGATAAGTGGGAATGAGAAAGAGATGAACGTTGCCGTAATGACCGTTTTTTCAGAGCCTGATAGAGCAACCTTTTCTTCACGAGTCGGCTGTGCATCAGGTGTGTTGCGTGTGAGTTGGCG
>Ga0209212_1004206_pt1 | contig 18025 bp, 18 predicted proteins | sample RifGroC2_FD_183996 | JGI IMG/M metagenome (GOLD analysis project Ga0209212, IMG submission 183996) | Groundwater microbial communities from Rifle, Colorado, USA - Groundwater C2 (SPAdes) (version 2) | ecosystem: Environmental > Aquatic > Deep subsurface > Groundwater | place: Rifle, Colorado...
AATTACTGGCGAGGAAAGCGAACATCCGCCGCTCACCTCCTGTTCTCAAAAATCCCTCTTTTGATGAACAGAAAAAGCGGACAACTCATGTGCTACAAAACCGGACAATTCTATTTACTCTTGACATATTGCTGTTTATTGCTTGACATTAATAAACAAGTAGTTTACTATTGAAATCATGATTCTATCTTTTCGGTGTAACGAAACAGAGAAGATTTTTCATCGTGACTTTTCTCATAAATTTCCCGGCAATATTCAAAAGCGGGCATTTATGAAACTGAACGCCATTGATGCTGCTATTGAGATTCAGGATTTACGATTTCCGCCCTCGAATCGGCTGGAAGCTTTAAAAGGGGATCGTAAAGGGCAATGGAGTATCCGCATTAACGATCAATGGCGAATCTGTTTTATGTGGTTGGACGGACATGCAGAAGATGTAGCAATAGATGATTATCATTAACGGAGGTGTGGTGTGGTCAAGAAACGTATTCCACCTGTGCATCCCGGTGCATATCTAAAAGAATTACTGGATGAGCTGGCGTTGTCCCAATATCGCCTTGCGAAAGATATTGGTGTTCCCGCCATGCGTATCAATTACGTCGTGAACGGGAAACGGCCGGTAACTGCCGAGCTTGCTCTACGTTTGGGCCGATATTTTGGGCAGAATCCGCGTTACTGGCTGAACATTCAAAGCCGATACGACATGGATATAGTTGAAGATACCCTGTCAGACCAAGTAGCACGGCAAATTCGACCACTCGCGGTTGCCGTATCATAACTTCCTGAAATGCAGCATTAGGTGATCTTCACAGACATACTTTCTTTCTACCGTTATTCAATATGCTTTGTGGGCAAAATTCATGTGGCCTAAAATTCAATTGACACACGAGATCGTTCTTCATATATTCCCATCACGAAAATGAAAACCTTGTCAATCTTGGTGAATTATGCGTCTGTTGTCAGCCCAAACTATATAATATTTTTTGAGTGTTAACAGATACGAACATTATGATTACAAAAATATCAATCGAATCATTCAAGTCGCTCGAAAAAGTGGAAATTGAACTTGGCAATCTTAACGTGTTTGTTGGCGCAAATGGTTCAGGAAAGAGCAACCTGCTTGAAGCCATTGGTGTTCTATCCGCAGCAGCTGATGGCAAAGTGACGGATCAGACTTTGCTGCAGCGTGGCGTCCGCCCGGGCGTTCCCAAACTCTACAAAAGCGCATTTCCCTCAACTGATAGGCGACAGTGATCACACATCTATTTTAGCGCTTCATCAGAGCGGGCTCACTACGCTGTTTCACTGAACAATCCGATGGCCGACCCTAGCCCTGCGTGGAGATTCAAGACGGAATTGCTTGAACGTGGAAGGAATAAGCTAGCAAGCAGGGGGCCAAACCTGCGTAACAACCCTAACACAGAAACCGGCCTTGTAGCCTTAAAAGTGGTTGAACTTGAAGAGAATGATCCTGCATTAGCCCTAATACGCCGTCTCCAGAATTACGTAATTTACTCACCGACGACGCCAGTGCTTAGAGGTGTTGCGCCAGAAACGCAACCAAGGCAGCCCCTTGGGCTTTCGGGAGGGCGCCTACCAGAGGCGGTGCATGAAACCCTTGCAGCTCGTTCCGAAAATGAGCATACAAAGAAAGTATGTCGGGATGCGCTCCGACTTATTGGATGGGCAGATAGCTATGGTTGGTCTCCAGCAGCTCATCTTCCACTTTCTCCAGCGGCAAGCTCTTCACCTACAGTTATTCGATTTAAGGACAAATTCATGAAATCCGGCCGTAACGTCCTCTCCGGTTATGATGCGAGCGAGGGGGCACTTCTCGTCCTTTTTCTTGCCGCTCTTGCAACTCATATCAAGGCACCGTCCTTCTGCGCCGTGGATAATGCCGATCATGGGCTGAATCCGGGTTTGGCTACAGAGCTAATGCGGCACTTTGCAGAGTGGATTTTGAACTGCAAAGATAAGCGGCAAATACTAATGACAAGCCATAATCCGGCTGTCTTGGATGGCTTGCCCTTGCAAGACGACAGGGTTCGACTATTTACCGTGGACCGCGACAACAAAGGAAAAACTGTTATCAAGCGGGTAGTCGTTAATGGCAAACTCTTGGACATGGCAAAGGAAGGCTGGACGCTGATGTTGCGAATGAAGACCCTGCTAATAGTACAATTGACCCGATTCCTGCATTGGCAGGAGTATGACCATGCGTTCAGCCCTGCCCACCTCCCAGCGCAACTACGAATCCACTGCGCAACATATTGCTCTCTTGGGTAAGTGAAACTGTAACCCCTCCGCAGACCGTTCTTTGCACACCGTCAAAGAACACAGAGGCATGGGTTATGGCGGCTATTTTTCCGATACTTTCAGCATGATCCCTTTGCAAGCCGGAAAGTACGCAAGAACAGGATGAACTAAAAAAATCTTGACAAAATGGCCCCGTTGAATAAGATGGGCATCCGCTTTCGGCGCACAGGGAGGGTCCGTTTTTTCATATGCGGGCGTAATTCAGCGGTAGAATGTCAGCTTCCCAAGCTGGACGTCGTGGGTTCGAGTCCCATCGCCCGCTCCAATGAAATGAGGGGGTCACGGAGTTTTCGTGGCCCCCTTTTCATTGATTTGATCTTTTTCCCTTGCAAATGGTCTTCTTGTGTGTTAGTGGATACCCGAATTATCGGCGGATTTTGCTGAGTGGGCGTTAGCCCACTTTTTTTTTCTACGGGAGATGAGGATTGCATGCACCCTGAGGAAGAACAGATCCGGCAACTGGCCGAACCGATGCTCGCCTCCGCAGGGATGGAACTGGTACAGGTGGAATGCCTGAGGATGAAGGCCCGGTGGGTAGTGCGGATTTACATGGACAGGGAAGAAGGAGGGGTGACCCTCGATGACTGCGCCTCGATCAGCAACCAGTTGGGGGATCTGCTCGACGTTCACGATGTGCCCCCCGGCCCTTACACCCTGGAGGTTTCGTCCCCGGGCCTGGATCGGCCCCTCCAGCGCGACAAGGACTTTCTGAAGTATCGGGGGTCTCGGATCAACCTCCGTCTTCGCGAAAAGGTCGACGGCCGGCGACATTTTTGCGGGGAGATGATCGATTATGAGGATGGAGAAGGCGGAAAGATCCTCATCGTGACGGTTGGCGGAAAGACTTACCGGATTCCCCGTGAGGCGGTTGTAAAGGCCAATTTAGTTTACCAATTATAGGTTTTGATGGATCAGCGGGTTTTTCACCACAGAATGATAACGGAGGTTTATTGAATGTTTCCCGAACTTAAACGCCTGATCGAACAGATGGGCAAGGACCGCGGTATCGACCGGGACATTATCGTCAAAGCCCTGGAGGATGCCATGCTGACGGCTGCCCGCAAGAAACTGGGACCCGATGTCGAGCTCGAAGCCCACTACAACGAGGAAGCCGGCGAGATAGAGGTGTTCCAGTTTAAAACGGTGATGGAAAAGGTTTTGGACCCCGATCTCCATATCGCTGTCTCGGAGGCAAGACGCACCCTCGATGAGGAAGCGCAGCCCGGAGACAGTCTCGGCATCAAGATCGATACGAGCACCTTCGGCCGGATCGCCGTTCAGACGGCGAAACAGATCATCATCCAGCGGGTGAAGGACGCGGAACGGGACAACATCTATGAGGAATATCACGTAAAAAAAGGGGAATTGGCCAACGGATTCGTGCAGAGGTTCGAAGGCGGCAACATCATCGTGAATCTGGGCCGGGCCGAAGGAATCGTCCCCGTTTCGGAGCAGATCTTCAAAGAATCCTACAAGCGGGGAGAGCGAATCAGGGCCTTCATCTGCGAGGTCAAGAAGATCACCAAGGGCCCCCAGATCATCCTCTCCCGGACGCACCCCGGTTTCCTCAAGGCGCTCTTCGATGTGGAGGTTCCCGAGATTTCCGAGGGTCTGATTGAAATTGTCAACGTGTCGCGGGAAGCGGGGAAAAGATCGAAAATCTCCGTCAGGACCAGGGACAAGGATATCGATCCCGTAGGCGCCTGCGTCGGTATGCGAGGGTCACGGGTTCAGAGTGTCGTCCAGGAGCTCCGGGGAGAGAAGATCGACATCGTCCCCTACTCCGAAGATCAGGCCAAGTATGTGTGCAGCGCCCTGTCCCCGGCAAAGGTAAACCGGGTTTTAGTCGATGACGAGAACCGGGCGATGGAGGTTATCGTTCCCGACGATCAGCTCTCCTTGGCCATCGGGAGAAACGGGCAGAACGTCAGGCTGGCAGTGAAATTGACCGGCTGGAAGATCGATGTCAAGAGCGAGACCACAGCCGCCGAGAAGGTGGTAGACGCCCATAAAGACCTCATGAAGATTCCGGGTATCGGCGAGGCCACCGCTGACAGACTGTTCAAGGCAGGGCTCAAGAGCGTGGCCATGCTTGCCTCGGCCGATACCGAGCAGCTTGCGGCTATCCCGGGGGTGGGCGAGAAGACCGCCGCGATGTGGCTGGAGGAGGCGGTGAAGATCGTCGACGGGGAGACCGGAGCGGAAAAAGGCGTTCCCGTTTAAGCTAATGCGCTTTTGTATGATCGTTTAAGCCGTCAGGATATCCGCACTGCAACTATTTATATCAGGGGAGAGTGTAGGGCATGTCGAAAAAAAGAGTTTACGAACTAGCCAAAGAATTGGGGTTGGAAAATAAGGAACTGATCACTCGCCTGGAAAAAATCGGCATCGCAGTAAAATCCCATTCGAGCACACTCGAGGACGGCGATCTGGAGAGAATTCAGGCGGAGCTCCTTTCGCCCGAACCCCGCGAGATGGTTGAACAGAGGATCAAATCCACGGTGATCCGACGAAGGGCGATCCGTCTGCCGGTCGAGGAGGCCAAGCCCGAAGAGGCCGCCCCCCCGGCGCCGGAAGAAAAGCCTGCTGCCCCGGCAGCGCCCATCCCGGAACCGGCGCCCGAGGAACCGCCCCGTGAGCCCGTTCACAAGGAAGCTCCCGTGAGAACTTCCATCTATCGGGATATCCCTGCCGGCGAAACGGTAACCAAGCCGTCGCCTTACGTAAAGCCCCCCCTGCCGAAGCCCGTGTCCCCTAAAGAACCGGTTTCGGGGCCGGCGGTGAAGGGTGATGCCGTCAGGCCGGAAGCGCCGGTGGAAGAAATGAAGTCGCCGGAGACAAAGCCGGCCCCGGAACTCGTTTCAAAAGGGCCGGCCACCGAGAAGAAACCTCTCCCCGTCCATCCCCCGGAACATCGGGAAATCAAGCCGTTCAGGGTGGAAACGGGAATGAAACCCCGGACGCCTTCAGAGGCGACAAGACCCACGCCGACGTTCCCGAGAAAAGACATACCCCAGAGACCGGACATGAAAATCGTCAAGGATGTTTCGGCGCCTCCCCCTTCCCGTGTGGACAAGACCGGAAGAGTGGAAGCCGAGAAACCCAAGAAGAAAGGCGTAAAACCCCCCGTCGAGGTCCTGATGGGGGAAGTGGCGGCGCCGCGCAAAAAGGCCCTGATCAAGAAAGCGGTCGACCGGAAGGACAAGCGGATCGACCTCGAACGAAGCGACGACCGGCCCTCCAGGTGGCGTGAAGAGAAGAAGGCCGCACCGGTCAAGATGAAAAAGACGGAGATCACCACGCCCAAGGCGATCAAACGTCGAATCAGGGTCGCCGAAGCGATCACCGTCGGGGAACTGGCAAAAAGGATGGGCGTCAAAGCGTCCGAAGCGATCAACAAGCTCATTGCCATGGGCCTGATGGTGACCATCAACCAGGCAATCGATTTCGATACCGCCACACTCATCGCCGCCGATTTCGGTTATCAGGTAGAGGCGGCCCAGAACGAAGGCGATGAAACCCCCGCCAAAATTGAAGCCTCGTCGGAAAACCTGAAACCGCGGGCGCCGGTCGTGACGATCATGGGTCACGTCGACCACGGCAAGACTTCGCTTCTGGACACGATCCGACAGACCCATGTGATTGACGGCGAGGCGGGCGGGATCACCCAGGCCATCGGCGCTTATCATGTTCAAATCAAGGGCAGGGAAATCGTCTTTCTCGATACGCCGGGTCACGAGGCCTTTACGGCCATGAGGGCCAGGGGGGCCAAAGTGACGGACATCGTCGTGCTGGTGGTGGCCGCCGATGACGGGGTGATGGGTCAGACAGTAGAGGCGATCAATCACGCCCGTGTAGCCGGCGTTCCTATTATCGTGGCCATCAACAAGATCGACAAGCCCGGCGCCGATTCGGGGAAGATCCGTCAGACCCTGACGGAGTACAATCTCCTGTCGGAGGAGTGGGGCGGTGAAACCATTTTCTGCGAGGTGTCGGCGAAGAAGAACCTCGGGATCGCGGAACTGCTGGAGATGATCCTCCTCCAGGCCGATGTCATGGAGCTCAAGGCCGATCCCGACCGGCCGGCCCGAGGGGTGATCATCGAAGCGAAGCTCGACCGCGGGAGGGGACCGGTGGCGACCGTTCTCATCCAGGAAGGCACCCTCCGCGAAGGGGATGCCTTTGTCTCCAAGACCGAATTCGGCCGCGTCAGGGCGATGATCAACGACCAGGGCCGCAGGATCAGCGTGGCCGGCCCTTCCATGCCGGTCGAAGTGATCGGTTTTTCCCGCGTCCCGCAGGTGAGCACCGAATTCGTCTGCGTCGAGGACGAGAGGAAGGCCCGGAGCATTGGCGAATACTGGATCAGAAAAGAACGCGAGCGGGAGCTCAACGTCACATCGAAGATCACCCTTGAACAGCTCTATCAAAAGATAAAAGAAGGGGTCAAGGAGCTCAACGTCATCATCAAGGCCGACGTGCAAGGCTCCGTCGAGGCCCTGATCGATGCCCTGAACAAACTCTCCACCGATGACATCAAACTGAAGATCATCCACAGCTCCACCGGAGCCATCACGGAAACCGATGTGATGCTCGCTTCGGCATCCAACGCCGTCATCATCGGGTTTAATGTCCGGCCGGACGCCCGTGTGGTGGAAGTGGCCGAGCAGGAAGGGGTGGACATCAAGCTTTACGACATCATTTACAATGTCATCGCCGACGTCAGGGCCGCCATGGAGGGTCTGCTGGAACCGATCTACAAGGAAGTGGTCCAGGGTCGCGCCGAAGTCCGCGAAATCTTCCGCGTCCCAAAGATAGGGGCGATCGCGGGAAGCTACGTGACGGACGGCAAGATCTCCCGGACCTCGGGGCTCAGACTGCTTCGGGACGGCGTTGTCGTCTATGAAGGCTCGATCGCGTCGCTTCGGCGCTTCAAGGACGATGCGCGGGAGGTGGCCGCCGGATTTGAGTGCGGCATCGGGATCGAGAATTTTAACGACATCCACATCGGAGATGTCATCGAGGCGTATGTCCAGGAGCAGATCGAAAGAAAACTGTGATAGCTTCGTAGGTGAGCCATGGTCGTTGGAACGGGTGTCATCGATCTTCGGATTCCCGGGTGCGGGTCCCTGAAGGAAAAACGCAGCGTACTGAGCCGGATCATCCGGCGGACGCAGAACACGTTCAACGTCTCCATCGCCGAGGTCGGCGACAACGACCACTGGAGACAGGCCAGAATAGGCTTTTGTACCGTGGGCAACGACAAGCCATATATCAACGCCAAGCTGGATCATATCCTGAGATTCATCGATCAGCTTGAAGTCGCACAAGTCGTGCGGAGTCGGATAGAGATCGTAAGCTTCGCCGATCTCTTGGATGGTCCGGAGATCGAATTCGAAGAAGGCAAGTATGACGGTTAAATGGATGAATTTTTTCAGGTAACGGGATGAGTAGCTTTAAAAGGGCGGATCGTGTTGCGGATCTCATCAAGATGGAGATCGCGGATCTGCTGCTAAAAACAATCAAGGACCCGCGGATCGGTTCGGTAACGATTACCGGTGTGAAGGTTACCGACGATCTGCGGACGGCACGGATTTTTTTCGTCGAAATGGGAAAAGACACGTGCAGCACGGTGGTTTTGACGGGTCTCGGAAAGGCGGCAGGCTTCCTGAGGAGAGAACTGAGTCGCAGGCTGCAGCTCCGCCATGTGCCCGAACTCCTTTTTACCTATGATCCCTCCTTTGCATACGGAAACCGCATCGAAAGTCTGCTCATGGAAATCCATCGTGAAAAGGAGAACAATGCTCAACCGGATTAGCGAATTGATCGACCAGCGGCGTTCTTTTCTGATCACGGCACACGAGAGGCTCGACGGCGACGCCCTTGGTTCGGAGTTGGCCCTCTACCATATGCTCCGGCAAATGGGTAAAGAAGCAACTATCTACAATCAGGACCCGACACCTGAAAATTACAGGTTTTTCCCGGAGAGCGACCGGATTACCAGCGAACTCCCGCCCGTCGAATCCTTCGATGCCGCCTTCATCCTCGATTGCAGCGAACTGGAGCGTGTGGGAAGAGAGGCTGCAAAGATTGCCGCCATCCCCTGCCTGATCAATATCGATCACCACTTCTCCAACGGGGGTTTCTTCAAGACACGATTGATCGATCCGCGGGCAAGCTCCACCGGGGAGCTGGTCTGCAGGCTCTTGGCGCATTTGGGGATCGCGCCGTCCAGGGAGATCGCGACCTGCCTCTACACCGCCATCCTGACCGATACAGGAGGATTCCGTTACGGAAACACCGGCAGAGGCACCCTCCTGGCTGCGGCGGACCTGGTGGCCCACGGCGCCGATCCCCAATGGATCTCGGAAAATGTGTATGAGACGAACGCACCGGCCAGGATCCACCTTTTGACTGCCGTTCTTCCCACACTGACCATCGATGAAGGAGGTCGGGTCGGATCGCTCACTGTGACACAGAAGGCCCTTGCCGCTGTAAGGGCGCTGCCCGAGCATACGGAAGGCTTTGCCGATATGCCCCGGACCATCCGGGGGGTCGATATTTCCATCCTCTATGCCGAGCTGCCGGACGGGGGTTTCAAACTGAGCTTGCGTTCCAAGGGAAACGTCGATGTGGAGCGCATCGCCCGCGTTTTTGGCGGGGGAGGGCATATCAATGCCGCCGGCTGCCGGATGGAGGGGAAAATCGATGATATCCGTCGGCGGTTGCTCGAAGCGATCAGGGCATCCTGGGAATGATGAATGGGATCATTGTCATCGACAAGCCGGCGGGATGGACATCCCGTGCGGTCGTGGAGGAGGTCAGGCGGGTGCTCGGGATCAAAAAGGCGGGCCATACCGGAACGCTGGATCCTCTGGCGACCGGCGTCCTTCCCGTCTGCATCAACGAGGCGACGAAGCTCGTGCAGTTCCTGGCGCTCGATACCAAGGATTACCGGGCTACCCTCCTGCTGGGGGTCAGGACCGACACCCTCGATACCGAAGGAAAGGTCATTACCCGGGAGGAACCCAGCGTGACCCGGGAGCAGGTAGAGGAGGCCCTGCAGAGTCTTTCAGGGAGGCGCGAGCAGACTCCCCCCTTGTATTCGGCGGTGAAGTTCCGGGGGAGACCGCTCTACCACTGGACGCGTCGAGGGATCGCGGTTGAGCAACTGCCGCGGGAGGTGGAGGTTTTCAGTATACGGCTCGAAGCGTTCCGTCCTCCCGAGGTGGATATTACAGTTTCCTGTTCCAAGGGGACCTACATCCGATCCCTCTGTGCCGAAGCGGGGGAGATACTCGGTTGCGGGGGGTGTATGTCGGCCCTGCGCCGGACGCGCAGCGGCTTTTTTCGCGAGGAGATGGCCCTGGCGATGGAGGACATCAACATAGAGGAAAAGCGGGCGCTCTTCACCGCACACCTGACGCCGCTGGCGGAAGTCCTGCCGGGGCTTGCCGCCATCGATGTGGCCCTGCCGCTGGCGGAGAGATTGCGGAACGGATATCAGCCGGATGGCGAAGTGTTGATGCGCCATCATATTCCTTTCCTTGCCGCGGGAGATGTGGTAAAATTTACACTGGGCGGTAGACACTTGGTGGCTCTGGCCCGTATGCTCTGCGCATCGGGCGAACTGGCCTCAGCCCAAGGCCGGAAACAGGCCGTAAGTATCTTACGGGTATTCAACGATTGATATAGGGGAGGAGAAGAACAGTGTTAGATGTAGGAAAGCGAAAAGGAATCATCGAAGGTTATCGTTTACACGAAGCGGATACGGGATCCCCGGAGGTCCAGATTGCCTTGCTCAGCGCCAGGATCGAGTATTTGACGGAACACTTCAAGACCCACAAGAAGGATCATCATTCCCGGCGCGGGCTTCTGAAGCTGGTCAGCCAGCGGCGCAGGCTCCTGGATTATGTGAAGAATAAAGACGTGGAACGATACAGAAGCGTGATTGGGCGTCTCGGTCTCAGGAAGTAACCTGGGTCAAGGGTGCAGGGTATCGATGCGGAGTAGGAAGTAAGGAGTAAGAAGCAGGCCTTTAGCATGTCTGCTCCCTACTGCCTACTGCCTACTCCTTCTGTGGCCCGCACCATCAATTCAATATGGTGAGGTAAATATGAGTAAATTATTCAGTGCGGATTTTGCGGGGAGAACGATCTCCCTCAAGACGGATTATGTTGCAGGGCAGGCGGACGGCGCGGTCCTGGCGACATATGGGGACACGGTGGTCCTGGTGACCGCCGTTTCATTAAAAACGATCAGGGAAGGAGTCGATTTTCTTCCCCTGACCGTTGACTATCAGGAAATGACCTTCGCCGCCGGAAAGATCCCCGGCGGCTTCTTCAAGAGGGAGGGGCGTCTCAACGAAAAAGAGATCCTGACCTCAAGGATCATCGACCGCTCGCTGCGCCCTTTGTTTCCGAAGAATTATTTCCACGAAACCCAGATCATGGCGGCGGTCCTTTCCGTAGACAGCGAAAACGACTCCGATGTGACGGCAATGCTGGCCGCGTCGGCGGCGCTCGAGATCTCGGACATTCCTTTCAAGGGACCGATTGCCGGGGTCCGGGTCGGTCGCGTGGACGGCGCCTTTATCTGCAACCCCTCGACGGAGCTTCAGGAGAAAAGCGAACTCAATCTCTTCCTGGTGGGAAGGAAGATCACTCCCGGTACCGAGGGGAGGGCCTACGATGTCAACCTCGTCATGATGGAGGGCGGATCGAATGAGTCCAGCGAGGAGGTGATCGTCGATGCGATCGCCTTCGGTCTCGATGCGATGCGGCCGGTGATCGACCTCCAGGACACGATGCGTCGGGAGACGGGCAAGGCCAAGCGGGCCGTGGTCGTTCCGGTCGTCGACGAGGCCCTCGTCGCAAAGGTGTCGGATGCGGTCCTGCAGGGGCTCAAAGAAGGTTACAGCATAGCCCGTAAGATGGAGCGGTATGCGCATCTCGATCAGGTCAGGAAAAGCGCCGTCCAGGCGCTCACAGCCGAAAACCCTTCCCTCAAGCCCAAGGTGCTCGAGATCATCGAGTCGCGGGAGAGGCGCATCCTTCGGGAGATGATCCTGAATGAAAACAGAAGGATCGACGGCCGTTCCCATACGGAAATCCGTCCGATCAGCTCCGAGATCGGGCTGCTTCCCCGGGCGCACGGGTCGGCCCTGTTCAACCGGGGCGAGACGCAGGCCCTGGTGACCGTCACCCTGGGGACCTCCCATGACGAGCAGCGGATGGATTATATCGCCGGCGAAGAAAGGCGATCCTTCCTCCTCCACTACAATTTCCCGCCCTTCTCGGTCGGCGAGGCCAAACCCCTCCGGAGCCCGGGCAGGCGCGAGATCGGCCACGGCGGCCTGTCGAGACGGGCGCTCCTTCCGGTTTTGCCGCCCAAGGAGGCATTTCCTTACACCATCCGCGTCGTCTCCGACATTCTGTCATCCAACGGCTCCTCTTCGATGGCCACCGTTTGCGGCGGATGCCTCTCCCTGATGGATGCCGGGGTGCCGATCCGGGATACCGTCGCCGGGATTGCCATGGGACTCCTGAAAGAGGGCGACCAGGTGGTCATCCTCTCTGACATCCTCGGCGACGAAGACCACGCCGGCGACATGGATTTCAAGGTCTGCGGGACCGAAAAGGGCGTGACCTCCATGCAGATGGATATCAAGATCGACAACCTCACCGGGGACATCCTGAAGAAGGCCCTGAACCAGGCCCGCGAGGGGCGGCTCTTCATCATCGGCAAGCTCCGCGAGACCATAACCCAGCCTCGTGCGGACATCTCTATCTATGCCCCGCGGATCACCACGGTCAAGGTAAGGCCGGAGAAGGTGCGCGACGTGATCGGTTCCGGCGGCAAGAACATCCGCCAGATTGTGGCGGAGACGGGTGTCGAGATCAATGTGGAGGATGACGGCACGGTGACCATCGCCTCCAGCGACGCCGACGCCGCCGCCCGGGCCGTGGCCATGGTGAAATGGCTGACCGAGGAGGCCGAGGTCGGGAAGATCTATAAGGGCACAGTCAAGAAGATCGTCGATTTCGGCGCCTTCGTCGAGATCCTCCCGGGTACGGAAGGGCTTCTGCACATCTCGCAGCTCGCCAAGGAGCGGGTGAATAAGGTCACCGACATTCTCAAGGAGGGGGACGAGGTGATGGTGAAGGTGCTGGAGATGGACAAGCAGGGAAAGATCCGCCTGAGCCGGAAAGAAGCGCTGGGAGCCAATGGTCTCTAATAAGACCATCCTCGACAACGGCATCCGCGTCGTCACCGAGGAGATCGACCATGTCCGGTCGGTCTCCATCGGCGCCTGGGTGGAAGGCGGTTCCCGGCATGAAAATAGCTTGAGCAACGGGGCTGCCCATTTCATCGAGCATATGCTGTTCAAAGGGACCGAGCGGCGGTCCGCCTTTGATATCGCCTCCGCCATCGATTCCGTCGGCGGCGTGATGAACGCCGCTACGGGCAAGGAACAGACTTCTTTTTACATCAAGATCCCGGATTACCACTTAGAGCTGGCCGTCGATCTGCTGGCCGATATCTTCACCGGGTCCCGTTTCGACGAGACCGAGATCGGCCGGGAGAGATCGGTCATTCTCCAGGAGATCCGGATGGTCGAAGATACCCCCGACGATCTTATCCATGATTTTTTCGAGGGGATGTTCTGGAAGGACCATCCCCTCGGACTTCCCGTTCTCGGGACAAAGGAGGGAGTCGCGGCCTTCGGTCGCGACGACCTGCTCGCTTTCTTTCAGACCCGCTACCGGGGAAATCGTCTCGTGATTGCCGCCGCGGGGCATCTCAAGCACAATGCATTCATAGAACTGATTCTCCGGTCCTTCGGATCGATCGACGGTTCATCCGCCGGCGGACCGGAAATCGCCCCCGAAGCCAGGCCGGGAAAGTATGTCCTCAGGAAGGACCTCGAACAGGTGCACCTCATTATCGGGGCTCCGGCGCCCTCGGCGGTAAGCCCCGAGCGGCACGCGGGATTTCTTCTCAATGCCGTCCTCGGGGGGAGCATGAGTTCCTGGCTGTTCCAGGAGATCCGGGAAAAGAGGGGCCTCGCCTATGCGATCTATTCCTATCTTACCGCTTACATGGATACCGGGCTGTTCGGGGTCTATGTCGGAACCGGCAGTGAAAAGGTCCGCGAGGTGTTGGGGCTTGTGCGGGAGGGCATGAAGCGGTTCTCGTCCGAGCTCCTCTCAGAAACGGAGCTGCGGTCGGCCAAAGAGCTGATCAAGGGAAATTATCTTCTCGGCATGGAAAGCACCGACAATCGGATGACGGGCCTTGCCAGGAACGAGATCTGTTTCGGAAGGCAGGTGACGCCGGAGGAGGTCATCGCACGGATAGATGCGGTGGATCGGGAAGCGATCCGCTCCCTGGCGGAAAGGATGTTCCGGTCCGACGCCCTGACGGTCGCGGCGATTGGGCAGGTCTCTGAAGACGACCTCGTGCTTTAACAGGCTGTTGAAAAACGCCCATCTGCTGCGTTTCCCTCATCCTTCGCCGTTCAACGTACCAATAAGTACGCCTCACGGCTCAGGATTTCGGGGGCCTTGCATCTGGACATTTTTGAACAGCCTGTAAAACGAGCCTTTTATGAAAAATCGGGAACTGTCTCCATTTTTCGGTTCAGCGCGCGGAGGGATCGCGATTTTCAAAACGCTTAAAGAGTAACCAGGCAAATGGTATGGGAGAGGAGATTAGTGTATCCATTTTGAGGCTGCCGGGGACGGAAGACCTGCCGCTTCCCTGCTACATGACCGGTCAGGCGGCAGGAATGGATCTGACGGCCGCGGTCGGGGAGGAAACGACGATCCTTCCCGGCGAGCGTAAGCTGATACCCACGGGCATCGCGGTGGCCATCCCCGAGGGATATGAAGCCCAGATCCGCCCCCGGAGCGGCCTGGCGCTGCGCCACGGCGTGACTCTGGTCAACACCCCGGGCACGATCGATGCGGACTACCGCGGAGAGGTGGGAGTCATCCTCATCAATCACGGGCAGGCGCCCTTCATCGTCCGACGGGGGGACCGTATCGCCCAGATGGTGGCGCACCGGGTCTGCCGGGTGCGCTGGGCTCCCTGCGGCGAGTTGTCCCCGACAGAGCGGGGCGACGGCGGGTTCGGTCATACGAATCGCTAAGAAATTTCATCTTGCACAATCCATTTTTTTTATATATATTTCTGTTGCATCACCTGGTCTTTTTACGAAGCCGTCAGGAATTGCGGGGGTCAGATAGATGAAACTAGGAAGGTATCTCGTCATCTTCGTTCTACTCATGGGCTGCCTGATCACGTTTGGAAACAGGGGGCTCATCGATAACTATCTGATGAAGCAAAAGCTGATGGCGCTCAAGAAATCCAACCTTGAAATTACCCTTGAAAACATAGTGCTGAAGAAGAATATCCTGCTGCTCAGGGATAACATGCCGTATATTGAGATGACTGCGAGAAACGAACTCGGCATGGTAAAAAAGGGCGAGCTGGTTTACCGACAGGCGAAATAGGGACCGCACTGTTGCCGTCGGCGGCGTCCGTATTCCATCTTAAAAAAAACGGTGACCCCATGTTCGACATCAGGGGCTTGTTTAAAAGGGAAAAGCGGCTTGCCGCGCTGGACATCGGTTCGAGCTATATCAAGCTCACGGAGATGCAGGATACCGCCAAGGGTTATATCCTCAGCCGTTTTTCCCAGACCCCTCTGGCCAGAGGGGTGATTATCGACGGCACCGTCATAGAGCCTAAAGTCCTTACCGCAACCATCAAGGATCTCTATAAACAATCCGGCTGCAGACAAAAGCGGATTGTCACCTCCCTCTCCGGACATGCCGTGATCGTGAAAAAGGTCGCTTTCGACAGGATGGATGAAAGCGAGCTTCAGGATCTCATTCGGGATGAGGCGTCGAAGTATCTGCCTTTCGATGACCTGACCGCGGTCAACTACGATTGCCAGATCCTCGGTGACAATCCCTACAACCCTAACCAGATGGATGTCCTTATTGTGGTGGCCAAGAAGGAGATCATCGAAGGCTATACGGAGGCCATCGAGGAGTCGGGCCTGATCCCGCTGATCATGGACGTCGATTCGTTTGCCCTCGAAACCATGTATGAAGAGAATTATGCATTTGACGAGAACGATGTCGCGGTGCTCATCAATATCGGGGCGAGCATCACCAATATTAACGTGGTAAAGGGCGGAACATCGATCTTCACCAGGGATTTCACCATCGGCGGAAATTTCGTGACCGAGATGATTGCAAAGAAATTGAATATCCCCTTCGAGGATGCCGAAGAAGCCAAGATCTCCGGTTTCGGCAACGACGAAGCGACGCGGGAGATATTCAGGGACAGCCTGATCGATTATACCGATGTGATCTGTTCGGAGATCGAGCGCTCGATCGACTACTTCCGTTCCACGTTCGGCGGGGAAAGCATCGGTCAGGTTCTCCTCTCCGGCGGCGGAGCCTTGATCCCCGGCATAGCGGCAGATCTGAGCCGCCGCCTGGGCCTCGAGGTAGAGATGATCAACCCCTTCAAAAAAATCACCTGCAATAAGAGCATCTTAGATAAGGAGACGGCGGAGCGTTTGGGCCCCATTGCCGCCGTGGGGGTGGGCCTGGCCCTGCGGAACATAGGGGATAAAGCATGATCAGGATCAATCTCCTTCCTTACCGGGAAAAGGAAAAAAAGGCGACTATCCAGATCTGGATCGTCTTCTTCGCCGGTTCCCTGGCGCTCTTCATGCTGGCCATCGGAGGCGTCCATTTTTACTTCAGAATGGGGATCAGTGATTTAGAACAGAGCATCAAGGGGGAGAACGCGAAACTGGTCGTTCTGAACAAGAAGGTCGGCGACATCGAGGCACGCAAGAAAGACAAGCAAGAGGTGGAAAAGAAGCTAGGGGTGATCACGTCCCTGGAGAGTAATCGGCTTTTCCCCGTCCGGATGCTCGATGAGTTGAATTTGCTTGTACCCGCAAGGGATATCTGGCTGGAGCGGATCAACCAGACGGGCGATCATCTGCGCATCGAGGGAATGGCACGGAATAACGATGCCGTCGCCCGATTCATGAAGAGCCTGGAAAAGGCCGGCTTTATCCAGAGCGTCGACCTGCTGGGAACAAAAGAAAAAGAGGTCTCCGGCAGCAAGCTGCAGCAATTTATCCTGACGTGCATCATCAAGAAAGGATGACGAGCGATGGCCCTGGATTTCGACGACCTGATGAAACTCCCCCCCGCAACGAAGGCGCTGATCATCGGGCTGGTCTGTGTTGTTCTGGGCTACCTCTCCTATATCTATTTCGTGCAGGACGCCATTGACAGATACTCTGCACTCAGCGACAAATTGACCAATCTCAGGCAGCAGGTTGTGGAGAAGGAAAAGACGGCGGGGCAGATGGGCAGATACATCCGGGAGATCGCTGAGGCGAAGGAGTCCTTTCGAACGGCCCTGCTGAAACTCCCCAGCGAAAAAGATATCCCGGAACTCCTCGCCTCGATCGCCGGCGCCGGAAGAAACACCGGCGTGGATTTCATCACCTTCGAACCAAAACCGCCGGAACGGAAGCCTCCTGAGACAAAGCCCGCGCCGCCCAAACCGCCGGCAGCGGCGACGAAACAGGCCGCACCCGAGAAATTCTACGAAGAGATCCCCGTCAAGGTCCAACTGACAGGCAGCTTTCATAATACCTTGTCTTTCTTCGAAGCGACGGCCAAGCTGCCCCGGATCGTCACTATCGAAGATATCGCCATGACGGATGCCCAGGAAGTGAGAGGACGGGGGCGCATCGTGAAGACCTCCTGCACCTTGAAAACTTACATGTTCGTGGACGCAAGAAAATGATGAAAAGGCGTGACATAGCGGTATCCCTTTGCGGCGTCCTGATGCTGGTGATTGCCGGATCAATGGCGACCCTCGAACCATGGGCCGCCGAGACAAAGGCGGCGCCTCCGGTCGGCGCAGCAAAGCCGGTCGCGAAATCCGCCCCTCCCGCCGCCCCGCCGCCGTCTTCTCCCACCGTGTATCAACCGGCCGGGAAACCCGATCCCTTTCATCCCTTCATCGAAACGGATCTGGCCCTCCAGAAAAAGCTGGAAGCGGATCTCAAGAAGCAGGCGACTGCGAAGGCGGCCGCGAAGGGACGTCCCATCTCGCCGCTGCAGCAGTCGGAGATCGGGCAGTTCCGGCTCGTCGGGATCGCTGGCGACGAAAAGCGGCGGACGGCGGTGGTCGAAGATGGAACCGTAAAAAAATTCTACACCCTTTTTGTGGGGACAGTCATCGGACCCAATGAAGGCCGGGTTGTAGAGATCCTTCCCGACCGCGTGATCGTGGAAGAGAGGGTCGTAGACCCGAACCCAAAAGCCAAAAAGGCGCAGGCAAGGCGCATGACGATGATGCTTCACAAGGAAGAAGAGGGGAAACCATGAAACGGGCAATACAGCGGACAATGCTTGTGTTTTTCGTGCTGCTCATGACGGCGGCCCTCCCCCCGGCATGGGGCGCGCCGCCCGCGGGACCCGATACACCCGGGAAGACCGTCGTCACTGCGGGATACCTGGAAAACGTCGCCTTTGAAAAGTCGCCGGGGAAGGAGCGGGTGATCCTGACGGTGTCGAAGCTCCCGGAGACCTCCGTGGAGAATCCGCCGGGCAATGCGGTGGTGGTCCGTCTGGAGAATCTCTTCGTCCCCGAG
>Ga0209212_1004207_pt1 | contig 18020 bp, 18 predicted proteins | sample RifGroC2_FD_183996 | JGI IMG/M metagenome (GOLD analysis project Ga0209212, IMG submission 183996) | Groundwater microbial communities from Rifle, Colorado, USA - Groundwater C2 (SPAdes) (version 2) | ecosystem: Environmental > Aquatic > Deep subsurface > Groundwater | place: Rifle, Colorado...
CAGCCCCGACTTTCTGGCCATGCTGCTGATCGTCAAGTTCATCGATGGCCTGCCGCTGGCGCGCTTCGAATCCGTGCTCGGTCGCCACGGTGTTTCGGTGCCGCGCCATAACCAGCGACTTGGCTATCGTTTTTTGATAGCCTAGTCGAATGGCTAGTAGTTTTATCAGACGCTGGCGCGCTGGGTGATCGGCGCCGGCCAGCTGCTGCAACCGCTGCACAACCTGATGCGCGATACCTTGTTTGACGGACCGTTCATGCATATGGATGAAACCGTGGTGCAGGTGCTCAAGGAAAAAGATAAAAGTCCGACCTCCAACAGTTACATGTGGGTGCAAACCGGCGGACCACCCGGCAAGCCGGTGGTGATTTACGACTATGATCCGAGCCGTAGCGCAGAGGTGCCGTTGCGCCTGTTGCAGGGCTACCAAGGCTATCTGATGACCGATGGTTATGACGGCTACAACAAGCTGGCACAAACCGATGGGATTGAGCGTCTGGTGTGCTGGGCGCATGTCAGGCGGCGCTTTGTCGAGGCTGCTCGCGTGCAGCCCAAGGGTAAGAAGGGCCGTGCCGATGAGGCGGTCGCCTTGATCGGCAAACTGTACGGCATAGAGCGTGAGCACAAAGCGTCCACCATTGATGCGCGCTTTCTGGCACGCCAACAGTTCAGCCTGCCGGCGCTGGCTGAGCTGCATGCGTGGCTGGAAAAGACACTGCCTACCGTCACACCCAAAAGCGCGCTCGGCACGGCATTGTCTTATATGCGCGACTACTGGAGCATGTTGACGCGCTACACGGAACGCGGTGATCTGCCGATCGACAACAACCGCTGCGAGAATGCGATTCGCCCGTTTGTGATCGGGCGCAAAGCATGGCTGTTTAGTGACACGCCTGCCGGAGCCAACGCCAGCGCGATTATTTACTCGCTGTTGCAGACGGCCAAGGCCAATGGCCAAGAGCCCTATACCTGGTTGCGCCGCGTCCTGCGTGACCTGCCCGCAGCCAAGACTCTGGAAGAATTTGAATCGTTGTTGCCGTGGAATTTGCATGCGCTGGATTTAACCAGCGAAATGGTGGGCTGAATAGGGTGGGGTTGCTGGAGCGCTTACATTTAGTTGATCAATTGCTGGTTGACTACCAGAAACCCGAAGACCTGATTGGCGAACATGAGCCTGCTCAAGCAACTCACCAAGGCCGTTGTGGAGCGTGCCCTGCAAGCTGAGATGCCGCCACTGGCGTTCTGTCCAGCCATGAATGTGGGCGCGCGCGCCTTCAGCTTCCGGATCAACCCAAACAATGCCGCGCTTGAGTTCAACTTCGACTGTCACTCGATTGTCTTCCAGCGAGAGCTCAACCTGCTTGACCGACCACGGGTCGCTCAGCCATGGGAAACCTTGACGTGCTACGTAGTCTTTACTCGCGTGTTGTAGTGCCATATGAAGTTGCAGCAGAAATCAGAGCGGGTGGGAAAGATGCTTTTGGTCTGGATGTGTTTGAACAGGCATCGTGGTTGGAAATTAGCCCCAGTCCGGTTGTATTTTACAACAAACGCCGATTCAATTCTGATACACCCCCATTACCTCCATTGCCCGCTTACGCGGCCGTAGCAGCTTCCCGCTTACCCCTTACCAGCTCCACCGTTTGCTTGCGTAATGTGCGCAGCGGCGTGAATATGCTCTGAATTTGGCGACTTGAAAGTGCCAAGGTAATCGTGCTGACACGGCAGCCTTAATTATGGTGCGAGGTGCCGCTAAACCTTCAAATTCTCGACCACAGAGGCAATGTAGCGGGCCAAATGAGCTTCGGGCAGCCATTTGCACGGAAGGCGGCAACAGGAAGTCTGTATTTCGGTCGATCGGGCGAAAGCGGCCCATGGTTTTGTGTGATAACCGTATGATTACGCGGCGAATTATAGCATTTTATTGGGGAGTGGGTGGGATTTTAAGTCCGACAGGCTGCTAGCTTGTGAGAAGCGGGGTTTTGATTTGCTGCACCCTCGGTGGGCTGAGGGGTTTAGGGGTTTGTCCGGTTAAGGGTTCTGACCCCTTTATTCGCCTTTATTCGACTCAAGCATGGGCGGCTTGTCGAAGCGCCCGCTCTGCCCATCGGTTCAAGCTCTGCCCAGTATGAGCGGCTGCCTTGAGCGCCGCAGCATGCACAACGGGGTCCACGCGTAGCATCAGGCGCCCTGAAGCAGGTTTTTCAGGAGATTGCCCCAACTTCTCGCACGCAGCGACGTAATCATCGATCGCCTCGTGGAAGGCCGCCGTAAAGGCGGCAACGGATTCCCCGTGAAAGCTGATGATGTCGTCGACATCAAGCACGCGGCCGACCAGAATGTTGTCGTCGGGGTCGAACTCGAGGCTGGCTGTATAGCCCCGGTAGATTAGAGTGTTTTTCATGGTGTGATCTCCAATTTCGTCAAAAACTCGCGTACCGCCTTGACGCGATAGACCAGTGAATCGCGTTGTGGATGCGGTCGGTGGAAATACGCTCGCCGTCCATCCTTCTCGAATGTCACCGACGACCCGCTGCCTTCGACCACGCGACAGCCGATGGCCACCAGAAGCGCCTCGATACGATCCCACGGAAGGTTCCCGCCGACTGGGTCAGAAAAGATGGCTTTAAGCGTCTTATGATGCTTGCTGTTCATATTTTTGTATGCTATCACAATTAGCAAGGAGTGCAAGCACCAATATACGCCACCAAGTGCCTAATCGATTCTCACTCAAAAATAGGAATCAGCTTTGCACGGAGGGCAGTGCTTTTCGGGGCAGGAAAAACAGGCGAGAAAAAACCCCGCCTCATTGTGAGAACTAGCCGTTGGCGAAAGGTGTTGACGAAGTAATCTAAGACCGCGACCCAGATGGGATTGCGGTCTTTTTTGTTGCGGAAGGAATCACACCAATAAAGCAACCCGCCGAGAGCTATGCTCAGGGCGGGTTGACAAGGATCAGATGCTAAAAAACCAACACCTTTCGCGCTAAGGGAGCGAGAAATTACAAACGTACCAATTTAATTGGTCCTACAGCAATGCCTACGGTTCGACAGATTTTTTATAAACGGTATTTTGGTAATTTCCGCATCCCTAAGTGCGCAAACCGATTTATTTGAAGCTTGGTTGTACATCGCCAAAGAAATCCAAGAGCAGCTGACAGTGTGCTTGATACCATTGAGTGCGAGGCTGGCATGCTCTCGCTTCAGCCGCTGATGGGACGTTCACGACCTGAGCTTGGTGATAGCGTACGCAGTTGGCCAACCTCAACACACTATATTTTGTTTTACCTTCCTGATGATCAGGGCATTACAGTGCTGCGTGTGCTGCATCACGCGCGGGATGCACAACAAATTGAGTTTGAAGAAGAGTAGAGCACCTGCAACTGCCAGCCTTGAAGAGCGATAGTAAACCGGTAAACCGTGGTCCCCGGTTTGCGGTTGGTTCCCAATAACTGCTTGCAAATAGTTCTAGCAATATGCATACTTCCATAGAGCTTTATTTTTCTTTGCCGCGAGAAAGTCATGACCACAAAAAATACCATCGACACCGCCATTGCAAAACGCATGGTAGACGCACAAGCGATTCGTACCGCTTCCATTATCGGGCAACCTGGCGGCTGGTCTGTACTGCTCAAAATTGGCATGCAGGAAAAAACACTCGGTGCGCAGCGCACCGATAAACCACGGCTTTGGAAGTCGCTTGATCGATGCGTCGATTATCTGAAAAGTGAATTGCACATAGCACGCTTTGATATGCTTGATGCAACTCAATTTAGCGCTATTCCCATGACCGGCAACGCCAAGAACAAGGCTGGCGAAAGAATGCGCCAAGCTCATGAAGCGGCAGCGTATGACAAATGGCTGAAAGCAGAGATCCAGGAAGCGATAGACGACCCGCGTCCGAATGTGGCCCATGATGACGTGATGCGCCGCATGGATGAACGCATTGCAGCGATAAAGGCGCGCAAGGCCGGCAACAATGCACCCGCTTGAATGGAAGCCGATCGCTGAAGAGGATTTAGCCGGCATCCTTGATTTCATCGCCGAAGATAGCCCAGCCAGTGCAGAGCGCTTCGCCGCCGACATACGCGCCAAGGCAGAAAAATTGCGGGTTCATCCGGAACTTTTCCGGGTTGGTCGCAAGCGCGGCACCCGCGAAATGGTGGTGCATCCCAATTACATCTTGATTTATTGGGTGTTGACGACGAAGGTGGTGATTTTGCGGATGAAGCACACGGCGCAGAAAATATAGGGAAAATATAGGGGGCAAGGGCAAAATACAAAATATAGAACCACTCATGGAACGCGTTTATGGGCTCAATAATTTGAAAGCGTTGCAACCCTGTGCTCGGTCAGCCCCAAATCCTTCGCCACCGCGCCGATCGTTTGGCCAGCCTTGATGTGGCTTGACCGCCAGTTCCTTGAACTCGGTTGTATATTCCTGCTTCGGTATCTTCATCGTCTCCCTTTCCAAATATAACGTTAATTTTACGTCATTCTTGGAAGACGATTTTTCGGGGGAAGGTCAAGTCGCTTGGCAACCGCCTTTCCGTCATCACGCGCTCCTCTTCGTCTGTAATCGTCGCAAGGGTGCGATTCAAGCTGATGTGGAATAATCCCAGATAATCCATTTGGGCGTAGGTTGGGCTTCAGCCCGACATGTCGGGTTAAAACCCGACCTACAACCCCTTGATTTTGCAATAGCTCAAGGGCTAATGAACTATCCGGGATAATCTCACAACCTTATGCGTGGGTTTTTATAATGTGTCAATGTATCAAGTATTAGGCCATGCAACTTTCGATTGTCATCCCCGTACTCAATGAAGCCAAGGAGTTGCCGGGTTTGCTGGATCATCTTGTTCCGTTGCGCGCGTGCGGTAGCGAAGTGATTGTAGTGGACGGCGGGAGCGAGGACGGTTCGCAGCAAATAGCCTCGCGTGCCGGCGCGCAGGTGATTTGCGCTGAGCGCGGCAGAGCGCGGCAAATGAACGCTGGCGCGGCTGGCGCGCAGGGCGATGTCCTGCTGTTTTTGCATGCCGACACCCTGTTGCCCTTGGGCGCGGAGCAGGCAATCGAGGCGGCTGTCCGGCGTAGCGGGCGCACACATGAATATGCATGGGGGCGTTTTGATGTGCGCATCAATGGCCGCCCATTCATGCTGCGAGTGGTTGCCGGCCTGATGAACTGGCGTTCGCGCCTGACCGGAATCGCTACCGGCGACCAGGCCATGTTTGTGACGCGCCGTGCCTTCGAGTCGGTGGGCGGTTTCCCGGAGCAGCCGCTGATGGAGGATATCGAGTTGTCCAGGCGGCTGTTGGCGCTGTCCAGGCCGATTTGCCTGACGGATCGGGTAGTGACCTCCGGACGGCGCTGGGAGACGCATGGAGTATGGAAAACGATATGGCTGATGTGGCGATTGCGCTGGTTGTACTGGCGCGGCGTGCCCGCCGTTGAACTGGCCAGGTACTACCGATGGCCCGGATAATTATTTTTGCCAAGGCGCCCCTGCCCGGTTTTGCCAAGACGCGACTTATTCCGGTGCTGGGGCCGGCGGGCGCGGCAAAACTTGCGCGCCGGATGTTGCGCCGGACATTGGCCAGCGCAGAGGTTGCTGCGATCGGTCCGGTCGAGTTGTGCGTGACGCCTGAAATTACTGCGCCTGCATGGAGTGGCGTGGAGATGATCCGGGGGATCGAGATCAGTGCGCAGGGCGACGGCGATCTTGGTGCCCGGCTTGCCCGCGCCGCGCAACGCGCGCTTGAGCATGATGCAGCAGTGCTGCTGATCGGTACCGATTGTGTCGAAATGAGTGCGCCGCTGTTGCGCGAGGCTGGCATCGCGCTCAAACATAAAGACGCCGTCATTCACCCCGCAGCCGATGGTGGTTATGCCCTGCTGGGGCTCACCGAATTTCATCCGTCGCTGTTCGACAATATTGCCTGGAGCACGGATAGCGTGGCTTCCGAGACCATCGGACGCATCGGGCAATTGGGCTGGTCGCTGGAGGTTGGTGCGCTATTGCACGATGTTGACGAGCCTGACGACCTGAAGCGCGTCCCGGTCAATTGGCTGTAGGCATATCATGTCCAGATTGATTTTTAACCTGTGGTTTTTGATGCTGTTGTTGCCGATTGCCCACGCCGGTGAGGAGAACTGGGTTGGGCGCTTCGATGGTGCGGATATTGCCGTGCCGGCGCCGTGGCGTTTGCTGCAACTGGATAAACGCGTTCCTCCGACTCAGTATCGCATCAAGCTGTGGGATGGCATCCCGGCTATCGAGGCGACGGCCGACGGCAGCATGACGCTGCTGGCGCGCCCGGTTGAAGTGGATCTTTCCCGAACGCCGATCCTGTGCTGGAGCTGGCGTGTTGATGCGCCGCTGGTCAATGCGGATATGGCGAAGAAAAGTGGCGACGATTATGCGGCGCGCGTTTATGTGGCATTCACCTTGGCGCGCACGATCTATGGTGACGCAGTGCCGGATGCGGCGCTGAATTATGTCTGGGACAACCGCTATCCGATCGGAACGTCCCGTCCCAATGCCTATACCGACCGCACCCGGATGATCGTTGTGGAATCGGGCGCTGCGAAGGCGGGTAGCTGGGTGGCGGAACGCAGGGATTTGCTTGCCGATTTCAAGCTGGGCTTTGGAACGGATCAGGGTGAGGTGACGCTATTGGCCGTGGCTTCGGATACGGACAACACCGCCGAGCAAGCCAGGGCTGGTTTTGCCGATTTGCATTTGGTCGCGCGCGACCAGCCCTGCGCGAGCCGCTGAGTTGCCTTGTGCGCAAAATTGACCGTGATCATCCTAAAAACGGCAGTTGAAACTTGTTGTAGGAGCGTGCCCTGCACGCGAACCGCTTGTCGCGTGCAGGGCACGCTCCTACAAATGGCTCACCCGAAAGATGAGTTGCCTCAAAGCCGCAAGAATCAATTGCCACGGAGGTTCGCGTGAAATCACCAGTGGCTAACTGCCATTTTTAGATAATAAGGATTGAGAAGTCATGCACGAACTTGTTAAAGATTACTATGGGCGCCAGTTGCAGCATTCGGATGACCTGAAAACTTCCGCCTGTTGCGATGCGTCGCAAGTGCCGGGCTGGCTCAAGCCGCTGCTGGCGCGCATTCATCCCGAGGTCGCTTCACGCTATTACGGCTGCGGGCTGGTTTGCCCGCCATTGCTTGAGGGCTGTCGCGTGCTGGATTTGGGCAGCGGTTCCGGGCGGGATGTGTATGCGCTGGCGCAACTGGTGGGCGAACGCGGCCATGTGGCCGGCGTGGATATGACCGAGGAGCAATTGGCGGTCGCCGAACGGCATCGCGCCTATCACAGCGAAGTATTCGGTTTTGACAATGTGACATTCAGGCAAGGCTACATCGAGCGTCTGGATGAGCTCGGGCTGGAGTCAAACAGTTTCGATGTCATCGTGTCGAACTGTGTGGTCAACCTGTCGCCGGACAAGGATGCGGTGTTGCGCGGGGTGTATCGCCTGCTCAAGCCGGGCGGTGAATTTTATTTCTCGGATGTCTATGCCGACCGCAGAGTGCCTGACGCCGTGCGCGATGATCCTGTGCTGTACGGCGAGTGTCTGGGCGGCGCGCTGTACTGGAACGACTTTATCAGCTTGTCGAAGAGACATGGCTTTGCCGACCCAAGGCTGGTGACTGACCGGCCGCTCGACATTACCGATGCCAAGCTCGCGCCGCGCGTGGGCAATCTGCGTTTTTTCTCGGCCACCTACCGGCTGTTCAAGCTGGATGGGCTGGAATCCGCCTGCGAGGATTACGGGCAGGCGGTGATTTATCGCGGCACGATACCCGATCATGCGCATCGCTTTGTCCTCGACCGGCATCACGATATCGAAACCGGGCGTATTTTTCCGGTATGCGGCAACACCTGGCGCATGCTGCATGACTCACGTTTCCGGCAGCACTTCGAGTTCATCGGTGACTTTAGCCAGCACTACGGAATTTTCCCCGGTTGCGGCAGTGATATACCGTTTGTGCAAAATGAAAGCGCCGCCACTTCCGGCTGCTGCTGAATTGAATGAAAATGTGTTATGTGCAATGAATCAGGCGAGCGGGGTTAACCCGGATTGTCCATTAGATCGTTTATGTTGTGTCGGAGCTCGATTTATCGAGCGATTGTTGACATCTATCGCTCGATAAATCGAGCTCCTACAGGCTAATGGATTATCTGGGGTTAAACAACAATGCGTTGGCCACAGCTATCCGGGAACATTGCCAAATTGGCTCGTACAAGTTGACCTAGATCAATAAAATGGGGTTTTGTTATGCTATATTTCCGCACCAATGTGGTTGTCAGGGTTAATACTAAAGCCAGGTTTGACAAGGCTTGGCGGGGAGTGGCCTCATAAGTATTGGGTGTTTCTCATAAAAATAATAAAATAATAAATAATTTTTCAAGGGGAGCTTCGAAAAATCTGTCGTTCACGCACAGGTTGCCAGTTTGTTGATTTGACTGGAACCATGCCTTCGCGGGAGCGTCGAAATGAGGGTTTTTAGAGTTTTCCGAAAAATAAAATCCAATCCGTAACAGTTTGTTTTTTTGAATCCATAGAAATAGAAAGGAATGCGATATGAAACTGCTAGCAGTCACCGTTTCCCTTGGAGCGGCTTTGCTGGTCATGATGACAGCACCCAGCTATGCGGCTGGTGGGGATGCAATTTTCAAGAAGAGTTGTGCCAGCTGTCATTACACTGACGGCCCGGCGAAGGAAAAGACCATTGCAGACCAGCTTGCCAAAAAAGGACCAGAATTATTTTATGCCGGCAGCAAGTTTCAAAAAGCCTGGCTTGCGGCGTGGTTGCAGGATCCCAAGCCGATTCGTCCCATGAAGTACAACTCGCTCACCGAAAAGAACAAGGGTGATCATCCCAAGTCGTCGGCCGGCGATGCTGCCGCGATTACGGATTACCTGATGAGCTTGACTTCGGCTGAAGTCAAGGCAGTTGGAATTCAGGCAAAGGCGTCACCGCAGGCCAAGCAAATTTTTAACAAAAAAATGCCTTGCAGCGGTTGCCATGCAACCGAGAAGGGCGGCGGTTTGAGCGGGCCAAGTTTGGTTGGGGCGAGCAAGCGGCTGAACCCGGACTGGGTTTACGCCTACCTGGCGAATGTCAAGGCCTTCAAGCCGGTTCGGGATATGCCAGACTTTTCCGGCGTACTTAGCCCGAAGGAAATGGAAGGCGTGGCAGCATATGTGGCTACTTTCGAGTAATACGAAACAAACGGAGGAAAAACTCATGTCGAGATTTGTAATAGTAACCGCTACGGTGCTTGGCCTGGCTCTGGGTGCGGCGGGTTCGGCGCAGGCGGCCGATGCAAAAGAGGTATTTGATTTTTATTGCGCCCAGTGTCACGGGGTCAATGGTGATGGCAAGGGCGTTAATGTCACCAAGGATTTTGCCACTGACCCGCGTAATTTCACCAACAAGGCGGATATGGCGAAGCGCTCCGATGAGGATATCAAGACGGTAATCAGGGATGGCGGTCCAGCCATCAGCAAGTCGCCTTTGATGCCGCCTTGGGGGGCAACTGTCAGTGCGGCGGAGGTGGATGGTTTGCTGGCCTACATCCGGAAGCTGGCTAAATAGAGAATGGGGCGCGTGACCTGAATGAAAAAATACCTGAACAAAAAATATCTTGCTGACGGGCTTATTTTTTCCGGAATGATGGTGAATGTCGTCTTCATTGGTCTGATCTTGTATTTATACGTCATATAGTTTCAGTAATGCGGGACTTGAAAAGGGGGAGAAATTCCCCCTTTTGTGAGAGAGTGTCGTAACGGGCAGATTTAAAGAGGGAGGGTTGGCATGAGTGATGATAATTGTGAAACAGAGGAATGTGGAACATCAAAGTTCCCTTGGCTGGGGCCGGCCATTTTTAGTTCGGTGCTGGTTGCATTGACCGTTTTCTTTGTATGGTTTTTGGGGGCGTAACGATATGAAAGCTTATTTTTTACCGTTCATCGGTGCGTTTGTAGTGTTTTGCCTCGTATTTCTAGCCCTGGATTTCTCCATGATGAAGCTCCAGGGGTTGACGCTGATATATCAACATTAAGAATTTGTCATCACCATCCTTAAGGATATTTCCCCTTAAGGTAACGCACATGCGTGCATAAACAGGAGTAGATCTTGCTAACACGGAATATGAAAATAACCTTCGGGGCATTTATGCTGGCCATCATGGCCATGTTTATGCTGCCCGATTTCATGCCTGCGGCGAATGCTTCCGAGGCAGTGGCGACTGAATCATCAGTGGCCGCAGCCCCGGCATCAGCCGCCGCATCAGACGCTGCAGCAGCGCCAGTCGCGTCCCAGGATGCCGCAGCCCCCGCAGCTTCGGCTGCCACTGCGGCCGCACCGGACGCTGCTGCAGCCCCAGTCGCAAATGCGATAACCTATCCGCCCGCGCCGAAATTGACGGAAGCGGATTACCCCAGAATATCGGGTGTCAATTCCCGTGTGGCGGTGTGGCTGGTGGCCCAATTGCACCTTTGGTTCGGCGCCTTTGTGGTGGCGGTGCCCATGTTCGTGTTTATCATCGAGGTGATAGGCATGGTGACCCGGGACGAGCGCTACGACAATATGGCCTACGAGTTCATCAAGGTCAGCATCACCGCCTACTCGCTCACCGCGATTCTGGGCGGCCTGCTGTCTTTCGGCCTGATCCTGTTCTATCCGGACTTGTTCAAGTATCTGGCGCTGATCTTCAAAGAGAGCATGTGGGCGTATGCGCTGCTGTTCTTCGCCGAAAGCGCGGTCTTGTACATCTATTATTACGGCTGGCACTGGTTGCAGGGCGGCAACAAGAAGTGGGTGCATCTGACTTTCGGTCTCCTGCTTAACGCGGTTGGCCTCCAGCTCATGTTCCTGGCCAATGCCTGGACGACCTTCATGATGAGCCCGGCAGCCGTGGACGCGGCAGGCGTGTTCAATGGCAACACATGGGAGGCGATTCATAACTTCCTGTGGAATCCGATCAACATCCACCGGGTAGTCGCCAACGTGGCGTATGGTGGTTCGGTTGTGGGCGCGTATGCCGCGTTCAAGTTCCTCAGTGCGCAGAAGCAGGCGGAGCGTGCCCATTATGACTGGGTAGGCTATAACGCCAACTTCATCGCCATCTCCGCGTTGTTGCCGCTGCCTTTCGCCGGTTACTACCTCACCGCTGAAATGTATGCCTATAGCCAGCAGATGGGTATTACCCTGATGGGCGGCGTATTCGCCTGGATATTCATCATCCAGGCCGTGCTGATTGGCGCGTTGTTCCTGTCGGCCAACTATTATCTGTGGTGCGGCATGGGGCGCAGCGAAGGCGCTTATCGCTACAATCCCAGAATCAAATATATCGCCATTGTGCTGGTGGTCGCCTTTCTGGTGTGGTTTACGCCGCATACCCTGGTGCTCACCAATTCCGAGCTCAAGGATCTGGGCGGACCCTATCATAAGTATTTAGGGGTGCTGGGCATCATGCCGGCGAAAAACACGGCCGTGAACTTCTTGCTCACCTTCACTTTCATGAGCTTCCTGTTCTACCGGCGCGCCAATAAAGTGGCCACCGTGTCGTGGGCGGCAGCGGGCAATGCGGCGCAGATTGCCCTGTTTACCGCGGGTCTCATCAACATCGTGATACTGGGTGTTTATTATGGCTACTTCACCAACACGGTATATAAGGTGGCGGCCTCGGTACCGCAGGTTCTGACTACTTTGGTCATCATCATTATCAGCGTGGTCATTGACGCGTTCATGTACAAGGGCGCGAAAGATGTGGCGCCACTGCACTGGGGGCGCATGTCAAATCGTTCGCAATACGCGCTGTTCCTGCTGGCGGTATCCTTCACCTGGCTGATGGGGCTGATGGGTTACGTTCGTTCCGGTATTCGCCAGCACTGGCATATATCCAACATCTTCCGTGATGGCTCTCCCGACGCCTTTACGCCTGGTCTGGGTTATGCGGCCAGCGTGGTATCAGTCGGGACAATCATATTCATGGCCATGGTGATTTTTGTCTTCTGGCTGAGCACGATTAGCGGCAAGCATGTGGTTGCCAAAGGTTATTGGAAGGAGCAAGCATGATCAATTTTCTAAAAGTTGCCTTCTTCAGTCTGTTGATGGTCGGTGGATTCTGGGGGTTTGCCAATTTTGGCATCCCGCAAATTAAACCTGCGCCGCCACCCGTCGAAGAGAAGCTGGACCTCGGCGCCATGACCATGGACCAGTTCGTCGCGCTGGGGGGCAAGATTTTTAACGGCAAGGGGACTTGTACGTTGTGCCACAATGCAATGGGCCGGGCGCCGATGCTGGACAAGGTTGGCGCCGTGGCAGAAGAGCGTATGAAGGATGCCCGTTACAAAGGCGCGGCCAAAACAGTCCAGGAGTATTTGCACGAATCTCTGGTGAAGCCGTCGGCCTTCGTGGTTTCCGGTTTCGGCAAGTCCGGCACCAACGATACCGAGAGTCCGATGCCGGATGTTTCCGGTGGCGGTATCGGGCTGAAAGAGGCCGAGCTTGCGGCGGTCGTCGCGTATCTTCAGGATTCCAGCGGCAGCGAAGTAACGGTCGAAATTCCGAAGATGGAAGCGGCTCCGGCCGAAGGTGCGGCTCCTGTTGAGGAAGCTGTGCTGAAGACGCCCGAGGAAGTCATTGCCAAGTATACCTGCGGTATGTGCCATAAGGTATTGGATCAGGAAGGCGCGCTGGGGCCGGATCTGACCAAGATCGGCGCAACGAAGAACAAGGAATATTTGCGCCAGGCGATACTCGATCCTGAAGCGGTTATAGCCAAAGGATTTACCGGAGGCATGATGCCGCCGACGTATGGCGAGCAAATGAAAGCGAAGGAGCTTGAGATGCTGGTGAACTACTTGGCGGGGTTGAAAAAATGAATATGACACAGAAAAGACGTATCCCCCGCTTGTTGCAAATGGCGCTGGTGGTGCTCGGGGTTTATTTCAGCTTTATCCTGGTGTTCGACATACTGCTGGGCCAGTTGATTCCCAAGAGCCTGCTCACCATGTATATGGTGTTCGTAATAGCCGGCGTGGTGATGGTGTTCACCTTTACTGAGGAAGGTGCGCAGGAACTGGTCGGCCCGATCAAGGCGCTGGTTGAAGACCCATCCAAAAAGATGGTGCGGAATGTGGTGTTCGTTATTGTGCCCTTGCTGGCAGGTTACTATACCTACTCCAGCATGATGCCCAGCTTCGAGGCGCCGGTGGAGCTGCGCACCATCCACCCCGCACCGCCGACCAAGTTCAAGGCGTATGGCAAGAGCTTTAACCTGGCCACGCTGGAGAACCCTTATCGCAAATTCGAGAAGGAAGATCCGGTGAAGTTCAAGGAGCTGGTCAAGGATGGCGGCAATGTCTATATCCAGAATTGCCAGTATTGCCACGGCGACAAACTGGATGGCAAGGGGCCTTATGCCTCGGGTCTGAATCCAACACCACTCAACTTCCAGGACGTGGGCACGATCGCGCAATTGCAGGAATCCTTCCTGTTCTGGCGTATTGCAACGGGCGGCCCAGGTTTGCCTGAGGAAGCCGCTCCGTGGATTTCATCCATGCCGGTCTGGCAAGACTTCCTGACTGAAGACGAGATATGGAAAGTGATCCTGTTCTTGTATAACTATACGGGCAGAGCGCCAAGGTCGTGGGCACATGAATAATCGACGCTTAGGAATAACAATGACTCATATAACCAAACTGACACTCCTAACCTTCTGTGCGGCGTTATGCATGGCAGGGCCTGCAATGGCTAAGCCTGGCACCGCTGCCAAAGGTAAGGAGATTTATGACAAACGTTGTACCTGGTGTCACGGAGATGAAGGTGACGGCGCGGGCGCAGCCAAGGATCGGCTCAACCCACCGCCACGTGACTTTACGTCAGGCAACTATAAAATCAAGACTTCCAGTTTTGACGAAATGGTGCCCAGTGACGATGACGTCTTCCGCATGATCCGTGACGGCATGCCGGGAACCGCCATGCCAGGCTGGCAGGATATTCTTGCCGAGCAGGATATGTGGGATCTGGTGGCTTACGTCAAGTCTTTTGCCAGTTTCGATAAGCCGCCCGCCAAGCAGGTTGATTTCGGCACCCAGATCGCCAGTTCGGCTGAGAGCATCGAGAAGGGCAAGAAGCTGTTTGAAGACGGTGATCGCTGCGTGGAATGTCATGGCAAGTCCGGCAAGGGTAGCGCCTCCAAGCGGCTCAAGGGGGATGCCGGTGAACGTACCTGGCCGCGCAACCTGACCAAGCCATGGACTTTCCGCGGAAGTAATGATCCAAAAGACATTTTTACGCGTATTTCCACCGGCATTCCTGGCACCGAAATGCCGTCTTTCGCCGATCCTGGTAGCAAAAAGAAGCTTTCTGTCGAGGAGCGCTGGGACGTAGCCAACTATGTGGCATCCCTGGCCAAGACCGATAAGTTGGTCAATGCGGAAAACACCGTTGTCAAGGCGGATGCGGTAGAGGGTGAGCTGCCCAATACTCCGGATGACGAGCGTTGGGAAGCTTCTACGCCCACCACCTTCTATCTGGTTCCGCAGATTATCGGCGAGGAGCGTTATTTCAGGCCATCCAATGACACCATCACCGTGCGGGCGATGTACAACAGCAAGATGGTTGCGATGCTGCTGGAGTGGGATGATCGTACCAAGAGTGTTCCCGGAGACGAGAACGCGGAGAAGCTCGCCGATGCGCCTATCGCGGAAGACGGTGTCGCAGTGCAACTACCCGTCGAGATCCCGAAAGAAATGCAAAAGCCTTATTTCGGCATGGGTGATGCGGCGCATCCGGTGAATATCTGGCATTGGAAGAGCGGTACAGCAAGCGCGCCGGAAACCGTCAGTCTGCTCAACAGCAAAGGCTTCAAGGAGATCGAGAAGCGTGATGCGGCTGGAGTTGGGCTGCAGGGCAAGGCAAGTTATAGCGATGGAACCTGGAAGGTGGTAATAACGCGGCCGCTCACCACATCGGCGGCAGACAAGGATATTCAGTTCGTCGAGGGCAAGTTTATTCCTGTTGCGTTTGCGGCCTGGGACGGCAGCAATAACAGCGAGAAGGGCTCCAAGCACACCATGACTACCTGGTACTGGATGTTGCTGAAACCGGCCACCGGCTCCAAGCCTCTTGTTATGGCACTGGTGATTGCCGGCCTGTTTGTCGGCGGCTTGTTGTGGTGGGCGCGCAGCGCTGGCCAGGCTGCCGCCTCCAGGAAGTCCTGACAGGATGAGTATCGTGGTTGAAGAAGCCGAGTTCAGCAACCGAGGCGTAAAGACCAGATTATTGGGCTTTATCCTGATGTTGCTGGGCGTATTGGACAGCTTGCTGACCTTGCGCGGCGGAGTGCCTGCTTATGAGTTTCTCATGCTCATAGTTTTGGGGGCGGTTGTGTTTGCCATTGGCGCAGTTCGTGGCGGAAAGAAATCTGGCGAAGTCTAGCCGCCAAATACTTCCGGCGCAGTGCGTCGCGGTTACCGTTGTATCCGGAATGGCCGTTCGTGGTGAGTTTCTCAAGCCATGAACGGCCATTTTATTGCCAGCCTGGAGAAATCCGGTTTCGCGGGTTCTACGTTGGTGAACGGCATATTTTTCTGGAGCGCTGGCGTCCACGTCGGCATAAACCTAAGCCGGACAAGCCGGAACCAAACAAGGTGGTAGGAGCGTGCCCTGCACGCGGCAAGGGGTTCGCGTGCAGGGCACGCTCCTACAACAAGTTTCAACTGCCGTTTTTAGATACAAGGATAATTATTCTTTCCGCAAAATTTCTCCATTTTTTTTGATCTAGGTCAAGCATGCGCGGTGCAGGTGATGTAATTATTCGAGTAGGGCTGCGTCAAAATGCCACATGCGTCAGAATGCCGCATGAGTGGTTGTGATGAAATGACGAGCAATCAAGGTTTTAATGAAGTTTGTACTATGTAGCACTGGCAGGAGCAGAGACGGGGCATGAGCAAGTTATAGCGGTAAAGTGCGTTCGTGTTTGTGCAATGATTATTGTAATGAGCGTTGAAGCAGTAGGGCAGTAAGGCAGTCGTAGTACCTGAGTAAATTCTGGGTTGAAGGTCGGCGTCAATGTTGCGCCATCCTAATCTTTAAGCAGTTGCGTACAGGGAGGTAATAATGCAAGACAAATATAAGTTTCTCATAATGGGCGCTCTTTCAGCGGGTTGTTTGGCGATGGGTTCTGCCAGCGCCGCAGAGCAATTTAAAATTCCGGGGTGGCAGAATGCGGTGCCGGATGGCAAGGATACGCCAACTATTGATCCGATGATTCTGTACTCGTCCGGCGGTGTGGACGGCAAGATGGCGGTTATCGGTCTGCCAAGTTTCAAGACTTATCGGCACATTGATTGCGGTGTTGACACGCACGAAATTTCATTCGGCGGCAGCAACAAGGGTAACAAGAATGGTACGCCGGACGGCAAATATGTCTATCTGAACGACAAGGGCGCCAACACGATTTGCGAGTTCGATCTGCAAACCGGCTATCTGGCAAGAGTCATCGCTCTGCCTTTCCCGTTCGGGGTTCACCATATTGCAATGAGCACCGATGGCAAAAACCTGTTTGCAACGGGTGAGTATAGCGGCAAGATGGCCAAGGTTGACATTGCTTCAGGCAAGACCGAGGTGATTGACTGGGGTCCTTCCCCAAGCGCTCCGGACTACATCGATGCGACCAGAAACGGCAAATATGTTTTCGCGGGTAACTATTACCATTCCACCGTGGGTGTGTTTACCACCAGCCCTTTCAAGCTGATCAAGGAAATACCGGTAGGCAAGAACCCGCACGGCACGGACATCAATCCGGAAAGCACCATGGTGGCGGTGAGTGACAAGCTCTCGGCAACCATGACCATCATCGATGTGGACAAGCTGGCGGTAAAGAAAGTATTGCCGACCTGCGCAGGTCCTCTGCATTCGGTCATGGACGTGTATAACAAGGATGGCGGATCCTATCGTGCTGGTATCGATAGCCCGGATGGCCTGACTTCCAAGTATGTCTATGAGAGCTGCTTCGTGGCGGACGCCAACGTGAAGGTGTCTTACGCAAAGCTTGAAGTGGTTGACGAAATTCCAACCCACTACAGAACGGGTCATATTTCCATCAGCCCGGATAACTCCTACGTGATGGCTTTGAACAAGTTCTCAACCGGTCTGTTCAGCCCAACGGGTATCGTATTCCCGGTGAACTTCGAGATGTGGGATGCGCGTGAAAAGAGCCCAACCTACGGCAAGACCTTGAGAATCATGCCGGTGGATGGCGAGCCGCATAACGCCAAAGGCCTGATGGCTTATCTGATCAAGGATTGGACCAAGGGCCAGGCAGAGCAGGGCGGGTTGATAACAGGTAGGACCGATCTGCTTGATCCTCCTCACAGGGCATTCTCAAGAAGGTACTTCATTCCCAAGGAAACCACTGCTCCTGGTGTAAAAGTTGTTGACGGCGTCAAGGAAGTTCACATGAAGGCCTTCAGCTACGGCTACATTCCTCGCCAAGTGCGGGTGAACAAGGGCGACAAGGTGCGTTTGTTTGCTACCAATATCGACAAGGCGTCTGGCATCACCAAGAATCCTGATGTAACGATGGGTTTGACGATCTATGGTCCTTATGGTCAGCGTTCGAACATGGATCTGCCACGCGGAGTGACTGGTGTACATGAGTTCACGGCGGAGATTGCCGGCGAATATGAAATCTTCTGTACGCACTTCTGCGGACCGTTGCACCTGGAAATGAGAGCGGCGTTCTTTGTTGACGATCCAAAGAAAGGGCCTTCCAACCTTGCTGTGGGCGACTACGACAAGGCGCAACAACTGCCAGGCTTGCTGGAAGAGGGTCAGCTGACTGTAGCGGAACGCGTGAAGGGCCTGTAATCCTGTATACGTACAGTGTGAAAGTGTGAAAATATCGAGCCGCTCCCTTCCCGGGGTGGCTCGTCCAAGAGGGAGGGTCAAAATGAAGAATGACAAATTGAAGGTGTACCTGAT
>Ga0209212_1004211_pt1 | contig 18007 bp, 18 predicted proteins | sample RifGroC2_FD_183996 | JGI IMG/M metagenome (GOLD analysis project Ga0209212, IMG submission 183996) | Groundwater microbial communities from Rifle, Colorado, USA - Groundwater C2 (SPAdes) (version 2) | ecosystem: Environmental > Aquatic > Deep subsurface > Groundwater | place: Rifle, Colorado...
TTATCGATTGTTAAAATATCGTTTCCGGCTTCCCTGTCAGGCTTGAACACCATAAAAGGGTATCTTCTGCTTGACGGCTTTATTTCTTCGAGAGTTAATTTGTTGAGAAGATTTTTTCTGGAAGTCGCCTGTTTTGCTTTTGACGCGTTCGCGCTGAATCTCGCGATAAAAGTCTTTAATTCTTCCATTTTTTCTTCGGTTTTGCGGTTCTGATCTTGTTTTTGTCTTAGCGCTAACTGACTTGCTTCCGACCAAAACGAGTAATTTCCTGTGTAAAGCTGGATTTTATTGTAATCTATATCCGCAATATGAGTACAGACTCTGTCTAAAAACCTTCTGTCGTGAGATACCACGATGACTGTATTTTGGAAATTAATTAAGAATTCCTCAAGCCACATAATGGTATCAACATCAAGGTGGTTGGTAGGTTCATCCATCAAGAGAATATCAGGGTTTCCGAACAATGACTGCGCAAGAAGAACTCTAACTTTCTCGCTTCCTGTAAGCTCGCTCATTAATATACCATGAAGCTCTGTTTCAATACCTACAGCATTCAAAAGACTTCCCGCGTTAGATTCTGCTTCCCATCCGTCAAGCTCGGCAAATTCATTTTCCAGCTCCGCAACTTTCATTCCGTCTGCATCGCTGAAATCAGGTTTTTCATAAATAGCATCTTTTTCATGCATAATATCATAAAGCCTTTTATGCCCCATTATTACGGTTTCCAAAACCTTGAATTCATCAAACTCAAAGTGATTCTGGTTTAAGACGGCTATTCTTTTGCCCTGAGCCTTAAAAACATCACCGGAATTGGATTCCATTTCACCTGCCAGAATTTTTAAAAAAGTGGATTTGCCCGATCCGTTTGCCCCGATTAATCCGTAGCAATTTCCCGAATTAAATGTTATGTTTACGTTTTCAAATAAAACACGTCCGCCGAATCTTAGTGTTAAACCGCTTGTACTTATCATGACTCTTCTTTTTTCCTTTTTTATCTTGATTATCGCTCTTGGTTAATAAGCGTTCGCATCATTCCTGAATAAACATGATTCTTCTGAATTTTATACTATATACTAGCATTAACAAAAATCATTTTAAATTTAAATTAATTTTGCGAAACAATTACTATCTGAAAAGCTGAAAAATTGTTATTATTTATGAACTTACATTAAAATAATTCGTTTATATAGTTAGTAGGTTAAAAAGGAGAGTTGAAAATGAAAAAACAAATCCTCGCAGCTTTGGCTTTATCGTTTGTTGTAAGCACTTTCGCAAAAGCAGAAACAGGTAAATTTAATTCCCCAAATCCATTATTACAGCAAAATCATCCGCAAATTCAGCAGCAACACCAACAATGGCAACAAAACAAACAGGAAAAACATCAAAATTGGCAGGAACAAAAAGCTCAATGGCAAGAGCATCAACAGCAAAAACAACAAAATATACAAGATCATAAAGCCCAGTGGCAAGAGCATAAACAACAAAAACAGGAAAATATACAAAAACATAAGGCCCAGTGGCAAGAGCATAAACAACAAAAACAGGAAAATATACAAAAACATAAGGCTCAGTGGCAAGAGCATAAACAGCAAAAACAACAAAATATACAAGACCATAAGGCTCAGTGGCAAGAGCATAAACAACAAAAACAGGAAAATATACAAAAACATAAGGCTCAGTGGCAAGAGCATAAACAGCAAAAACAACAAAATATACAAGACCATAAAGCTCAGTGGCAAGAGCAGCAACAGCAAAAACAGCAAAATATACAAGATCATAAGCAACAATGGCAGCAAAATAAGCCACAATGGAAACTACAGCAACCTGTTAATAAAACCACAACACCGGATAGTAATTAAAATAAAAATTTATAAAAAAGCCTCTGTTTTTAAACAGAGGCTTTTTCTCTCACATGCGAGTTTCTAAAGCTCGAAAGTATGTGGCAATAATTCTTTTATAGAAAATATCTGTGGTTTTCCTTCGGCATTTTCAACTATAATAGACGCATCTTTGGAAAATTCCGCGATCCACTGCCTGCAAGCGCCGCAAGGATAACATAATTTTGCGTTAGGGCTGTAAATAGCAATAGCGACAATTTTTGATTTTTGTCCGTCAGCAATTGCCGAAGAAATAGCTGTTCTTTCAGCACAAAGAGTCAAGCCGTAACTGGCATTTTCCACATTACATCCTGTATAGGCATTGCCATCTTCATATAAAACACACGCGCCTACTTTAAATTTTGAGTACGGCGAATATGCATTTTGCGCAACATCAGACGCAAACTTTAATATTTTTTTAATTTCTCCATCCTTTAATTTATTAATTAAAGGTTTGTTGGAGTTTTTCTGATCTATTTGCATTTTCTTTTCTCTCCAAAGCTGCTTTAACAAGTCCATAGAATAACGGGTGCGGTCTTTCAGGACGTGACTTGAATTCAGGATGAAATTGACTTGCTATAAAATATCTGTGATTTTTTAGCTCAATCATTTCCACAAGTTTTCTGTCAGGTGACATTCCCGAGAAAGTTAATCCTGATTCTGAAAGTTTTTCCCTGAAGAAATTGTTTACTTCATATCTATGACGGTGTCTTTCGGAGATTATATCAGTTCCATACATTTTTTCGGCAAGCGTTCCAGACTGCAAATGACAGTCATACGCGCCCAATCTCATTGTTCCACCGTAATCAACAACTTCTTCCTGCTCTCTCATAAGGTCAATTACAGGATGTGGGGTTTCAGGATTAAATTCTGTGCTGTTTGCATCGGATAATCCTGCCATATTCCTTGCATATTCAATAACAGCGCATTGCATTCCAAGACAAAGACCTAAGAAAGGTGTATTTGAAGTTCTTGCAATATTTATAACATTTATTTTGCCTTCAACGCCTCTGATGCCAAAACCGCCAGGAATTACCAGACCGTCTACATCAGCCATAACGTCTTTTGCCTTTTTAAAATCAACGCAAACATCTTCTGAATCAATCCATTTTAGTTCAATACTCGTACCGAGCGCAGCGCCGGCATGTTTTAAAGATTCTACAACCGAGATGTATGCATCAGAAAGTTTTGTATATTTTCCTGCAAGCGCAATTTTAACCGATTTATCGGGATTTTTAATGCCGTTTACGATTGTTTTCCAAGAATCAAGATTTGGAACGGTCTTATCCTGAATATTTAACCTCTTGAGAACTTCTTTCGGAAGATTTTGGGCTTCAAGAGCAACAGGAACTTCATAAATTGTTTTTAAATCTTTGCATTCAATAACAGCTTCAGGCGGTACGTTTGTAAACAAAGCCAATTTAGCTCTTTCTGACTGCGGAATTGATTTTGATGACCTGCAAACAAGTATATCAGGCTGAATACCGATACTTCTAAGAGTATTTACGCTGTGCTGTGAAGGTTTTGTTTTTAATTCTCCAGAACAGTTAAGATAAGGAATAAGAGTAACGTGAATAGATACTGTATTTCCAAACCCTGCTTCCACTTTAAACTGCCTGATTGCTTCAAGGAACGGCAAACTCTCAATATCCCCGACAGTTCCGCCAATTTCAGCGATTAAGAAATCAGGGTTATGCTTAGCAGCTTCTTTCAGACGGTTTTTTATTTCATCAGTAATATGAGGAATTATCTGAACGGTTCCACCCAAATAATCTCCGCGTCTTTCTTTATTAATGACGTTTAAATAAACGCTTCCCGCTGTTACATTGTTAATTCTGCCGAAATTTGCATCGATAAATCTTTCATAATGCCCGAGGTCAAGATCTGTTTCCGCGCCGTCATCGGTCACAAAGACTTCTCCGTGTTGGAACGGGCTCATTGTACCGGGATCAACATTTATATAAGGATCAAATTTCAGGATAGTAACTGAATATCCCCTTGCCCTCAAAAGTTTTCCGAGTGATGCGCCGACAATTCCTTTGCCTAAAGAGCTGACAACACCACCTGTTACAAATATATATTTGGTTTTATTTTCCATTTTTTTACCCGTCCTCGTTATATTTATTATTGATAAATTAATTATTCAGTAATTCTGGGAACTTTAAAAAAGCCGTCTTCTTCCAAAGGAGCATTTGCAAGGATTTCATCTCTTGTATACGGCAATTGTACTTTATCTTCTCTCATTACATTTACCATAGGAATTGCCTGTGTCATCGGCTCTACGTTTTCAGTATTAACTTCGCTTAACTGATTAAAATAATCAAGAATATTAGAAAATTGAACTGTAAATCGTTCTTTTTCTTCTTCCGATAATTCAAGTCTGGCAAGTTTTGCAACGTGTTCAACTTCTTTTTTTGTAATCAAATTATTTACTCCTTGGTAAACATCCATATTAAATATATTTTATTACGAGCAAGAATAAATGGCTAATTTTTAAGAAAAATCTTTAACCGAATGTAATTATTTTTTGCAATAAAAAACAGGAAACAATTAAGCTTCCTGTTTTTTGGTTTTTAAGTATGTCGTCTAAATTATCTGTTAACCAAACCTGAAAAACTAATAACATCAACAATATCATTCATCTGTTTGTTTCTAAGAGACACCAATGACATTTTATTATTAGATACTGCTGTATTTTGAATATCAGTCATATTTCTGCGATCCGGTGAATTTAATTTCCATACAGGTTCAGGATACATACTCATTCTGTTAAGTAGTACTTTCATCTTATTTTCTTTTTAGCCTCATGATCTTTTTATATTGTATTTAGTACACTAATTAATTTGATATTATTAATATAACTCAACAAAAATTTTTTTGTACCCCCAATTAGTGTAATCTTTACAATTGTTAATAAGTGTAAATCGGACAATATTTAAAACTTAATATTTTTGAAGTTTTCAGGTAGAATAGTTTTAAAAGGGTGGCAAATGAATTTAAAAAATATGCGTGAAATAACTGATATAAAAAAATTAAACATAGATAAAAGCTGGTCGTTGTTTCTTGACAGGGACGGCGTTATCAACAAAAGACTTATGGCTGATTATGTCAAAAGTGTCGATGAATTTGAATTTCTTCCCGGAGTGCCTGAAGCTTTTAAAAAATTTTCCGATGTTTTCGGAAAGATTTTTGTAATTACCAATCAGCGCGGCATTGCAGTAGAAATTATGACAGAACAAGATCTTGAATCAGTTCATAATTTTATGGTTGACGGCATAAAAAAATTCGGAGGAAGAATAGACAAAATTTATTTCTGTCCGCACGACAGAGATGAAAACTGCGGATGCAGAAAACCTGATATAGGCTCTGCCCTAAAAGCTCAGCAAGATTTTCCCGAAGTTGATTTCAACAAGTCAATTATGGTCGGAGATACGTCTCCTGACATACAATTTGGTCAAAACGCAGGCATGTATACTATAAAAGTGACAACTAAAGAAACAGAAATCTTTTCCGTAAGCTCGCTGGCAGAACTTGCCGATATACTTTAATACTTCATTAAGTCCTGTTTTAAAGACTGTGAAGTTTCCCCTTTATACAATTTCCCTTTAATAATTTTGCCTTTGCTATCAAGAATATAAATATACGGAATCACAGAAGGTAGATTCAGCCCCATAGCATTTGCTTTTTGCTGTGTATTATTTTGATCTATATCCAGATCAGAATAATTTATGCCTAGTTCCTGCGCAGCAGAAGAACAAGCTGTTTTTGCCTCTCTGCATTTCATATTCCAGCTTGAACAAAAAAGAACAATTTGCGATGGCGCGGCAAAAGCAACAGAACTAAATAAAATACCTGCAAATAAATTAAAAATTACTAATAAATTTTTTATTGATACAGAATTTTTCATAAGCCGTTCCTTTTTTATTAATTTTCTTTTAACCCTGCTTTTTTTAATTTAATGTTCCGGCTAAATGTTATTTTGTCGCCGATTTTCACATTGTATTTTTCACAAAATCCATTTTTGAATTCTATAACTGAATCAATTTTATATTTTGACTCATAAAGAGGACAGGGATATTTTTCACAAACAGGTACTTCATTATATATTTTAGCAATTTTTTCGTTAGAAATAAAGACTATATCCAGAGGAATTTTCATATTTTTCATCCAAAAAGTTTTATAATCAGATTTTTTAAACAAAAAAACCATTCCCTGATTTTCTGCAATACTATCTATACCCATTAAACCCTGTGTTACTTTTTCTCGAGTATCTGCAACATCAAGAAAAACTTTTTGATTATTAATAACTACAAAATCAGTACTCACTGGTTTTAAAGACGCTCCATTAGTTTTTGTCATTTGATAAACAAATAAGATTAGGATGCAGATTATTATTATAAAAAATTTTTTCATAAACTTTAATCTTTTTTTAAACACTTAATAACTTATATATATGTAGCATAAAAATGAATTTTAATTTTTTTAGCATCTCTTATACCAATTTGCAATCAAAGCCTAACTGTCATTGCGAGGAGCTTGCGACGAAGCAATTCAAAAAACAAAAATTGGTTTGCTTCGTCGGGGGTTAAAGCCACCCCCTCCTTTTTTGATAATTAATCAAAAAAGCGGGTACCTTCGCAATGACAACACAATTACATAAAAAAATGCCCTGACAGGAATAACTTAAATTACTCCCGTCAAGACAAACCACATAGAAAGTGGGAATTTCGAACAACACTTACTATAATTAACCGACCAGCGATGTATTATTCTAATTTCCCATTGTTTTCAACACCACCAACGTCACAATACATACCAACGAAAAAATAAGCCCGTACTCGGCAAATCCCTGACCTGCATGTTTTCTTGAATAGCAGAAATACTGCACAACAAATTCACTCATTGCTCACCTAAACTCCATATTTATTTACTTCTACATTTTTACTTCAACACTTCGTTTTAATCATTTTAACAGTCACAACAAAACCCGCACAGTAATAACACGTTATCTGCCAACGATTTTTCTTTTGTGTTATTTCTCATGCCGAATTTTTACGTGAGTAACTCGCTTGTTACTAATTTTTTCTTGTTTTACAAATCACTTCAACACTATATAATTATAATAACGCATTTTGATTTTTTTTAAATCGCGTGAAATGGGCATTTAAAAATATCACCCGTTCGGCATTATTTTTATACAAAATTTCGGAAAATACGAAAAAAACAATAATTTATATTTCTGTTTATCGTTCTGTAAGCTTTTGTTTGAGGTTTTGCACAAGCTTTTTAATATTAATTTCGCTTATTTCAGCATTTTTATCAGGGTAAAGTTGATACAGCCTAAGGCAAATATTTGCTTTGTCCAAAGCTTCTTTATATTTTCCCTGTTTTTCAAGCAAATACGCGTAATGCAGATAGCCTTTTTTGTATGTAGGAAAGTATCTTACAGCCTGTTTAATTATATACTCGGCATTAGAAAAATCCTGCTGTTTCTTATCTTTATTACTATAGAGAGCTATTGCCTGATTTAATTTTTCATCCGCGACAGAAAATTTTGTGTTAATTCTGGTTACAATAGGCGCAAGCTCTTCATTATGATAATAAGTTTTTTTAAGTTCACCAATTAAAACCAAGGCTTCATCATAATCATGGTCATAACACAAACTTTTTAGCACTTTGAATTTTTCATAATTTGAAAGTTTAAAAGATAACAATTTTTCAAGTTTTTCATGGCTTTCTTCAAAATTCCCCAGCAAAAATTCAGCTCTTACTTCGTTTAACAAATCATAAAAATCAAAAGTTTCGCTTACTGAAAGATTTATGAATTTTTGCCTGACGCTTTCAGGCATTCTATCTTCGTTTATAAGCTTGAATTTTGTCAGAGGTATAACAATTCTCGGGTTTTCTTTTGTTTTTAATATATATTTTGAATCATTAATAAAATCCGTGGAATTCGCAAAACCTTCCGCCCATTTTGCATAATATAATTCGGCAAGTCCTGTTATAGCATTGACATTATCGGGATTTTTGTCGAGAACCTTGATATAAGAATCTCTTGCTTTGCTAAATTCATCTATAACAAGGAAATAATCCGCCTGCATTACAGTATTTAATTCATCGTTAAGATTGCTAAAAAGATCTTTCGTGGTTTTTTGTTTATTTGAAAGCGTTTCAGCTTCTTTATAACTAACTTTTATTAACCTGTCGAGATTTTGTTGTGATTCAGGATGATCAGGTCTTAATTTTAACGATGCAAGATAGTTTTTTTGCGCATTTTGAATACTGCCTTCCTGCTCATAAAGCGTTCCCAGCATGTAATATGTTTTATATTTTGCAGTCAGCCCTGATAAAATTGATTTTTCGAGATATGTTTTTGACTTGGAATATTCTTTGGTTTTGTAGTAATATTCCCCGATTAAATAAAGAGCTTCGGCATTATTTATACTGAGTTCTTTTGCTTTTAATATTTCGTCCTGCGCAAGAGAATTTTGTCCGTTCATATAATACGCGGTTGCAAGACCGATATGGGCAAAAGGCGAAGCAGGATTGTATTTGTATGCGGTATAAAAATTATCAAAAGCCTTTGTCATGTATGCTTTTCTTAACTCTAAAGTCTCAGGCGAATTTTCAAGAGAATTAGCTTTTTCAAAACACACATTCCCGAGTGTAATAAAAGCATCGGGGTTGTTATAAGAAACTTTTACCGCTTTTTTTGCCGCTTCTTCCGCTTCTTCAAGCAATCCTCTTTTTAAAAACAAATTTGCAGCCATAATAAAAAACTTTGAGTTATTGATAACTTTGCTTTGTATCCTGTTAAGTTCAATCATTGCCTTTGTGTCTTGATCATTATCAAGATAAAGCTTGATAAGCTGAATAGAGGCTTCTGTATTTCCGGGATTTTTGTTTATAGCGGAAGTTAAGGTTCTTTCCTGTCCAGAAGTATTTAATTTATTATTATTCCAATTAGAAGCTTTGCAGGTCAAACAATTTCCTGCAAAAAACACTATACCGGTTATTATTATTAGTTTTTTGTATTTCATCCGCACAATTTCTTCATTTTAGGCAACAAACCTTACTTTAATTGTAATGAATTTTTTTTTCCTGACATCAATTTTGTAATGGATAAGTACAAAATAAAAACGAATACATTATATATATTGTATTCGTTTTTTTAATTAATTTTAAAAAGTGTTTTTTCCTGAATTTATTGGGTGTTTGGCTTATATAGAATATTTGTATATTAAGTAATGTAAAGAGAAATATTGCAAAAAAAGCAATTTTTTGGAATTGTATGTTTTTAATATAGCATAAGGAAATAAATAATATATAAAGTGTAGATAAATAAGCGTCTTGGAGGAAAATTTTATGTTATACGGAACAACACAAAACTATTACCAACCAACTTCAAATTATTCACAACAAAACTACTACCAACCAAACACAAGCAATATGTACAGCAATCCTTTTATAAGTTCAGCAATGCAACCACTTCCAACTTATCAAACACAAAATACAACATCTTTATATAATCAATCATATTCAACAATGTTTCCACAACAATCATACGCAACCCAAAATTATAACTATTCACCTGTTCAACAACAATCTTCATCAATCAACCCGATGTTAATGAATATATTAAGCATGTTAATGAGCTTCCTTCCAATGTTATTAGGAAGAAATAGTCAACAACTTAATCCGGTATCACCAACACCGGTATATGCAACTCCAGGAACAGATGAAGTAGTTACAACACCTGTAGAAGATCAACCGGTAACTGCAAATAATTTCTTCCAAAAATTTATGCAGGAATTAATTGGATTAAACGGGCAAAAAGAAAAAGATGCGGCTCAAGATACAAAAATCGCAGATGTTGAAACAAAAAACGCAGCACAAGATACAGCAATCGCAGCAAATACAGCAGCAATAGCAGCAAATGATGAAAAAGATACTGTACAAGATACAAAAATTGCAGATGTTGAAACAAAAAATACAGCACAAGATACAGAAATTACCGGTTTGAAAACCCAAATAGCTGAATTAAAAACATTATTAGCTCAAAATACAGCTAAAGATACAGCACAAGATGCAGCTATAGATGAATTAAAAACTCCTGAATTTTTAGCAAAAAATCTAAGCTCAGCAGAATTAAACTGGTTAAAAAGCAGCAATGTTGATCTTACACAAGTTGCTACAGACGGATCACCAACATACTTAGTAGCAAAAGGTCAACAAGACGGCAAATATCACATCTATAAACAATATAACAAAGCACAATATAAATCCGTAATCAGCGTTCCACAAGGTAACAACTATTTATACACAACCGATGTAGCTTCCAACAAAAATATGGCAAACATTGCAAAATCAATCGGCGGTGACTTCGTAATCAATCAAGGCAAATACACAACAGGTTCACCATTAATCCTTGATACAAACGAAAATGGAACAGTAGAAGCTCAACAAGGCATCGGCGTAGACATCGACCAAAACGGAGCAGCTGACGGAGCAGCAGTAAACGGAGACAAAATGTTAGCAATGAGCGATGCTAACGGTAACGGTAAAATCGACGGAACAGAAGTATTCGGTAACGAAACAATCAATCCTTTCACCGGCGAAAAAATCGAAGCAACCAATGGATTCGAATCACTTAAACAAGTAGCTATAAGCGCAGAAGCTAAAACAGGCGCAACAATAATTGAAGATAACAAAGTAAACGTAGTAAAATTACAAGAAGCACTTAAATCAATCGGTTCAAACCTTGGTTTAATAAGCGACAGCAACGTTACCGAACTCGAATCCCTCGGAAATGTTTCTAAAATCGGTTTAACTTACGAAGACAAAAATGACGATTTAGAGTATATCGAAAGTAACATAAACAACTCTTCAGTAAGTCTTCAAAACGGTTCATACGAAACAACCGAAGGCAAAACAAATAAAGTAGACGATGTTTGGTTCAAATTAGCCTAATAAAGTTCAAAATAACAATTCAAAAACCCCTTTATTAAACAAAGGGGTTTTTTACAGCTTAAATTTAAAAATCAAATTTAAAAAATCACTAAAAACAGGCATGGTTGTTAAACTTCTGCAATTTTTGGAAATAAATTCGTAAGATACTCTCTCAAATTTCGTAAAATATTTATCGAGCATATCATTTCGTTCGGTTATTAATTTTTCTTCACGATTTTTACTTGTAGAAATCCCGCCAATACTAAAAATATTTACAGGAAACCCAAGATATTTCGCGCGGATATTATGTTTTAAAAAAACTCTTAAAAACCATTCATGGTCGCTTACAATTTTATAATTTGTATCAAAACACCCGTATTTATTGAAAGCATCTTTTTTATAGAAAGTCCCCGGCTGACAGGGAGTGTTTTTCAGCAGATATATTTTATTTAATTTATTATGCTTTTGTATCGAAAGTTTTCCTGTTTTTTTGTTCAAGACAGCTATATCACCATATAAAAGCTCTGCATCAATATTACTGTTATTGCGAGAAGTTGCATCGCAATGACAGCCTGCAACAAGTTTTAAAACATCATTATGCAAAAACTGATCATCTGAATTCAGAAAAAACAAATAATCTCCTGTAGCAAGATTAATACCTTTATTCATCGCATCATAAAGCCCATCATCAGGCTCACTTACAACTTGAGAAATTTTATCCCGATATTTTTCAACTATATTTAATGAATCATCTGTTGAAAGTCCGTCAATTACTATGTATTCGAAATTTTTATATGTTTGATTTATTACACTGATAATTGTATTTTCCAGCGTTTTTTCCGAGTCCTTGCAAACAGTAATTATAGAAAATTTCATTTCATTACACTCTTAATCATGCCTGACACACCTGACGGGATAAGAATCATCCTTATCTTTGCCTTGAATCTGTCCCAAATTTGGAAAATCAACAACATAGGCCTGATCTGCGTCAAATTCTGTAGATGACCAATAATGTTCAGATGCAAATCCCCCTATAGCAACACTGTTTACATATATAATTGATAATTCAACTTGAGCAGGCAAATACCAATCAGTCTGCCCATGCCTGTTAAGATTAGCACATAGCTCTGCGGCTTGATATGGATTTGCTCCATCAATAAGAGTATCAAGTAAAGTAGTATTTGGTAGTCCCATGATTTGATTTGTCGCACCAGTACCAATATAAAAACTGCCTCCATTATTCCATGTAGTACCTGCTGAATCATCACTGGCAGTAACACATAAATTATTTATACCATCAGTTCCTGCATAAATAGATCCGTCAGCCTCCACAGCACCTATAACTATTGGATCACAAGTATTAGGCGGTGGCGGCGGTGCTGGTGGAGCAACCGGAGTGGCACAATTATTATCATCATAAGTACAAATTTTCATTTGCCCGTTACTATCTATAGTATTTGTTGAAGAAACACTGCTTTTAAAATAATTTCTGAAAAGATCAGGATTCATTTTAATAAAAGCCCATCCCCCGACAATTCCAACTAATGCAGCAATTAGCGCAAATTCCAGAAGAGATTGTCCTCTTTTCTTTTTATTATAGATTTTCATACGTTTATTACTCATTATTTTTGTAATGATAATTTTTTAATCGGCAATTTTTATTTTAACTTTAATTAAAAAATTAAAAAACTATTTTGCTAAAATCCGCAATTCTAAGGAATTTATTGTTTAAATTACCAAGCAAATTAAGCCTGTTATTCTTAATTTGCTCGTCTTTATCCATAACCAGAACTTTATCAAAGAATTTTTCTATTTTAGGGATACATGTTTCAAGTTTTTCTATCAGTTGGGAATAATCAATATTGTCATTTATCATAGAAACGCAGTCCCATAGTTCATTTTCTGCTTCTTCAACGAACAATTCAGGTTTTACAGCCGTATCGAATTGCTGATTTTTGATAATTCTGATTATTCTATTTGCAGATTCGTGAAAAAATTTGTAAGAATCTTTTTTCACCAGCTCTGATATTATATTAATTCGCACTTGAAAGTCAGAGAGATCAGCCAGAGAATCTTTTGCCGAAAGCACTGCATCTACAACATCATGCCTGTATTCTTCCGTCAACAAATTTTTGAGCCTGTGTGTAATAAAATCTTTTATTTCATTGCTCAATTTAACTTTGTTTTCTATTTCTAAAGGCTGAACATAAACAGTTTTTTCTATAAGTGTTGATAAATTAATATTCAATTTTTTATCGGTTATGGTGTTAATTATACCAATAGCTGCTCTTCTTAAGCCTAACGGATCAGCAGAACCTGTAGGAGCTTTTCCAAGAGCAAAAACTCCGCAAATAGTGTCAATTTTATCTGCTATACCGACAACTTGCCCTGTAATTGTTTTTGCCAATTCTCCGTCAGAAGAAATAGGCATATAATGTTCCCTTATCCCGAAGGAAACAAGCTCATCTTCGCCGTTCAATTTAGCGTAATCTCCGCCAATTATGCCCTGCAATTCTGTAAACTCTCGTACCATATTTGTTACAAGGTCAGCTTTGCATAACTCCGCAGTTCTTATTGCTTTTTCTGCCGTTTTATCATTAAGTTTTAAATCACAGGCAATAAATCCGGCAATTTGTTTAATTCTCTGTGTTTTATCGTAAAGAGTTCCAAGCCCTTTCTGAAAAGTTACGCCTTTTAAATCTTCTACCCTTGAGGCTAAAGTTCTTTTATTATCTTCTTTGTAGAAGAAAATAGCGTCATCCAGTCTTGGTTTAACAACTTTTTCGTTGCCTTTTCTAATATTATCAATGTTTGATTCGTCATGATTTGCTATTGTTATGAAGTAATTAAGTAATTTCCCGTCTTTATCATAGATAGGAAAATATCTTTGATGGTGCGCAAGTACACAAACAATTACATCTTCTGTAATTTCAAGATATTTCTCGCCGAAACTGCCGATTACAGGAGTTGGCCATTCTACAAGATTTGTTACTTCGTCCAGAAGCTCCTCTGGAATTTTTGCCACTCCGCCTTTTGATGCAGCTGCTTTATTAATTAAACTGACAATTTTCTGTTTTCTTCTTTCAGGATCAGCTATAACCTGCGCATTATAAAGATTTTCAAGATAAGTGTCAGGGCTTTCTATTTTTACCTGTTTGTTTTGAGAAAACCTATGCCCTCTTGAATACTGAGAAGATTCAGCATTGCCTATTTTAAATTTAATTTCTTTATTATCAAGAATGGAAACAAGCCATCTTATAGGTCTGGAAAATTTAATATCAAGATCTGCCCATCTCATAAAGCGAGTTCCTTGAATCTTTAAAATCATTTCAGGAATTATATCTTTCAAAACATCTTCTGTCGGCTTGCCTTCTTGTTTTATGGAGGCATAAAGATATTCTACACCTGCTATTTCTTTTTTGCCGAGTATTTCAGGACTTAATCCCTGCTTTTTCGCAAAGCCCAGAGCTGCCTGTGTAAGATTTCCGCTTGCATCAAAAGCAATATTTGCGGGAGGTCCTTTTATTTCAAGAGTTTGGTCGGGCTGCGACTCCGAAATCCCGTCAATAATCACGCACAATCTTCTTGGAGTTCCGTAAGTTTTTATGTCTTTAAATTCGATTTTATTTTCTTCAAGAATTTTTGATAATGAATCTTTCAACTGATTTAAAGCTGAAGATATAAACTTATATGGTAATTCTTCTGTTCCGATTTCTAATAAGTATTTCATTATAATCTTTTCGACCTTTCATTTAATCCAAATCGGAGCCTTTTCTAATGCCCATTGTATTTAATATAAGCCAATACATTACTATTAGTATTAAAAATGCTAAAAAAACACCAAAAATATTTAAAAACAAATGCATTTATTTTTCTCCTTCTTTTAATTGTAAGCTTAATCTTGATATTTTTATTGAAATTTCACTAATCGAATAAAATAATACACATATCAACAAAAATCCAATTGATAAAAATAGACTTTCAAAAATCGGATTTTTTGTATTAAGAGCCTTAAAAAACACGCTTATTTCTCCGCCAAAAGTAAGAATAAGAGTATTCCAAAGTAATGTTTTATTCATTCTATGATTTTTTAAAGTTTCTTCAATATATTTTTCATTCATTACTTAATTCTACTCTTATTTCAAATATATGACTAAAACTTAACAATACTTTAAAATATTATTTTCCCACGATTCCTGCAAGAGGAGAAGATGCGCTGGCATAAGTTTTTACAGGGATTCTTCCCGCTTCGTAAGCCATTCTTCCCGCCTGTACTCCGAGTTTAAAAGCCTCTGCCATTCCGACAGGGTTTTCTGCAAGAGCTATGGCAGTATTTACAAGCACGCAATCCGCGCCCATTTCCATAACCTGTGACGCTTCCGAAGGAACTCCAAGTCCTGCATCCACTACAACAGGAATATTTGACTGCTCAATTATTATTCTGATATTTTCCGCTGTTTTAATTCCCTGCCCTGTTCCTATCGGAGAAGCCAGAGGCATAACGGTCGCGCAGCCAATTTCTTCGAGACGTTTAGCGAGCAATGGATCGGCATTAATATAAGGCAACACTATAAACCCTTCTTCTACAAGTATTTTTGCCGCTTCAAACGTTGCAATCGGGTCAGGCAAAAGATATTTAGTATCGGGAATAACTTCAAGCTTTATCCAGTTATTTATGCCCATTGCTTTTGAAAGCCGCGCAACTCTTAAAGCTTCTTCCACAGTTGCGCACCCCGCGGTATTCGGGAGTATCCAGTATTTGTTTGTGTCAATATAATTCATTATTCCAACATGCCCCGGCGCGCCCGAGTCAACTCTTCTTATTGCAACGGTAACAATTTCTGCACCACTGGCAATATGAGCTTGTTTCATCACTTCAAAATCGTTAAATTTTCCTGTTCCGACCATTAATCGGGAATTAAAAGTTTTTCCTGCAATTGTAACTGACATATTCAAATCCACCTTTTAGTTTTTTAAGATTAACTACCATTAAGATACAACGTAAAAACTCTCATTTCAAAGATTTTTTCGCAGTTGTTATTTTTATTTGTATAATGTTAATTATTTTATCAGAGGATTTAAAGTTGCACAAACAATTAAAAATCTTTATAATCAGCATTTTTGTCTGTTTTGGCTGCTTTTTCCTGACAAAATCAGCTTTTTCTTACGAAGTTGAAGCGGTAAAAGCTTATAACGAAGGCATAGATTTAAACTATCAGGAACGCTACGATGAGGCAATTTCCTGCTTCGAGGAAGCCCTGGACATTGATCCGGCTTTTCTTGACGCTTATCGCAATCTTGCCGCGACTTACGAGCAAATCGGAAATACTCCAAAAGCGCTGGAAACCTATGAAACTTTATACGCAAAAAATTCCCGCGATTATGAATTAGCCTATAAACTAGCTTCAATGCACGGTGAAATTTATAATAAAACAAAAGTGGCGTATTATTTAAGAAAAATTCCTTCGGGTACAGCCAGATACAAAGATGCTCAAGCTCTTGCAAAATCTCTCGGGATACAACTTACTTTAGTTCCGGCGCAACCGTCTGTAAAAAAAACGCAAACCATAAAAAGCACGGTAAAGCCTGTAAATAATTCCGGTAAATCTCAAATAAAAGGATTTAACGGACCTGCCGGCATCGCAAAAGACAGCAAAGGAAACATATACGTTGCCAATTTTAGCGATAATTCAATAATACAAATAAAATCTGGCGGGGTTAAACGGGTTTTATTCAAAGACAAGCCTTTAAATGGACCTTTAGGTTTGGCAATTGATATTTATGACAATATTTATGTAGCGAATTACAATTCAAACGAGATTTTGAAAATATCCTTAAAAAACAACACAATAAATGTTCTTTACAAGAATCTAAGCCGACCTTATTCACTTATGATGGATTCTTCCGGATATTTATTCGTCACAGAGCAAGGATCTGATTCCTTGTCACGATTTAAAGTCTTTTAATTTTTCATTAAGAAATATTACAACCAATAATTCTTAAAAATACTGGTTTTCCGCCATTTTTATAAAGAAATTACAAAAAATTTCCATTTTTTAGGCAATTTTTCTTATTTACCCGCATTAAAGAAGATGAAAGATGAGATTAAAAAACAGGGAGTAAGAAATATGTTAAATGTAAACAGAATTGGACAACAAGTTAGTTTTAGAGCTTTATCAAGCGCAGACTTAAATCAAAAATATCAGGCAAGCCCTGCCGCAGCTTCAACAGAAACCGCTACACCTGAAAAAAGCAGTAACCGTGCCAAACTAACGATGAAAGCTATTGTTCTCGTTACCGGAGTTGCAATTTTAGCTAAATTAGCTAAAACAGGCAAATTAGGCGAAACCGCTAAAAACTATGTTGCAAAGGCAGCTGAAAGAATAAGCCCATATTTAGAATCAGCTAAAGCATCCGTAACAGGCGCTTATGAATCAGTAAAAACAAAAGTTCTTGAATTAAAAGATAAAGCTGTGGGCGTTTTTAATAAAGCAGAAAAAACGGCTGAATAATTACCACATAGCTCTTGGCATAAATCTTTTTAATTGCCAAACAGGAACTCCATTATAAATTAAGGACTCAAGCTCAGGATAAAGTTTTTCAGAAACAGTTATCGCTCTTATCGGCAAATTCAGGATTTCCGCGGCTTGTCTGGTGATTTCAAACCCTTTTAATATATCTTCAGGCGCAGTTTCATCGCTGAAATGCGTATTGCTGATTATTCCGCTGAAAACTTTCCACTTCTGGTTTTCAGTACCGATACTCCATTTAACATATTCCACTATCTGGTCTATAGTTGAAGTTTCGGGTTTTGAAGCATTTATAACAATATAAATATTGAGGTTTTCCTCATCTTCAATGCCTGTAACCAGATTAAGAATATCTAAACCGCCTGCCCCATAGCCAACATCGATAACCATATTGTCGTTATTGAGCTTAAGGCAGTTTTGTTGCGCGGGAGTAATTACGTTTCCTGTTTCGCCCAACCCAAAATAACTTTCCTGCGTTATTATTTGTATTCCGTAAGTTTCAAGTTCTTTTTTTAGCGGTCTTAAAGTATATGCAGGCTCTACGGTGTCTAAATCGACCAGCGTTACGGGAGAATCTTCGCTTTTAAGCATTAATGCCCTGTTTATAGATATTTCAGACTTTCCGCTCGCATACGCACCTGTAAAAATTTC
>Ga0209212_1004216_pt1 | contig 17995 bp, 15 predicted proteins | sample RifGroC2_FD_183996 | JGI IMG/M metagenome (GOLD analysis project Ga0209212, IMG submission 183996) | Groundwater microbial communities from Rifle, Colorado, USA - Groundwater C2 (SPAdes) (version 2) | ecosystem: Environmental > Aquatic > Deep subsurface > Groundwater | place: Rifle, Colorado...
CAACCACTTCCACATATAAACCAACGATAAATAAAGTTTTCAGTCCTGAGGAAATAACGGGCCTTCAAGACCTTGTTACAAGGGTGCCGGTTGCTGATTATGTATTGGAATATGCCATCAGATTAGTCCGGGCATCAAGGCCGACTGACCCCAGTGCCCCAGACTTCATAAAAAAATGGATTAGCTGGGGGGCAGGTCCTCGTGCATCACAATATCTCATCCTCGGAGGCAAGGCACGCGCATTACTGGACGGCAGATATGCAGTCACCTGCAATGATGTCAGGGCGCTCGCCAAACCTATCTTACAACACCGTATTATCACTAATTTCCACGCCGAAGCCGAAGGGAAGACGTCTTTACACATCATCGATCAGTTACTCGATACTATAAAAGAACACATGTGATAAACATTATATAGAGATTTTCATATTATTTATGCGGCTTTGTGGGTGGTAGCATGTATAAAATCCCCCTTAGACTTCGTCGTGAGCTCAGTCGAACGAAAAGGGGACAGGGGGGGTTGTAAAAACTCAGGAAAAATACAACCCCCTGAATCCCCCTTTATTAAGGGGGACTTAGTAGGACTAATTTAACGATGGCAGAAAATCCTTTTGATCCGGTAATACTATCAAAGATTGCCAGCATGGAACTCCGTGCAAGGCTCGTGGTAGACGGGGTATTGTCGGGTATTCATAAAAGCCCTTACAAGGGTTCGAGCATCGAGTTTCTGGAACATAAAGAGTACTCTCCTGGAAACGAGATAAAGCATATTGACTGGAAGGTGCATGCAAGGACGGACAAGTATTACATCAAGGAATTCGAAGAGGAAACGAATCTCAAGTGCTATATATTCCTTGATGCCAGTGGATCGATGGAATATAAATCTACAGGTATCAGTAAATTTGAGTATGCCGCAACACTTGCTGCCTCCCTCGCATACTTATTGTTGAAGCAATCGGACATGGTTGGACTGATCGGCTTCAGTGACAGGGTATTGCAATACATACCACCGAGGTCCCGCGTCACACACTTACATGTCCTCTTAAATACCCTCACAGAATTAAAACCTGCGGGTAAATCAAATATCGGTGTTATTCTCAACGAATTCATCGAAAAGATAAGTCGACGGTCTTTAATTATCATCATATCTGATTTTTTTGATGACATAAACAAGGTAATCACGCAAGTAAAGTATTTTCAATTTAAGAAGAACGAGGTTATTTTATTTCATATACTTGATCCGTACGAACTGACATTTCCTTTCGAGACGATAACGTATTTTGAGTCGATGGAAGATGAGCGGCGTATCCTGGCAGACCCGAAATCCATAAAAGACCGATACCTTTCCGAAATGAACCGCTTTCTTGAACAATTCAAACAGACATGCTTTGAAAATCAAATAGATTACTGCCTCATTGATTCCTCGACACCGCTGGATCAGGCATTGATCCAGTTTCTGGCAAGAAGAGAAAGCGCCTCACGCCCACTCCACAAATCCTGAGACCAAATCTTTTTCATTTAAACCGGCACAGATAAGTAGTAAAATTATGACATGATATCATTTCTTAATCCCCTGTTGCTATTTGGTATTCTGGGTGCAATCATCCCCATCATCATCCATCTTATCAATAAGAAGAAGGCCCTCTCGCACAGGTTCGCAGCTATAGACTTTATATTACAAACAAATAAGCGCATCTCGGTAAAATTCAAACTTCGCCAGCTAATCCTTTTGATCCTCAGGGCATCCCTCCTTGCCTTCCTTGCTATGGCGCTTGCCAGGCCATTTGTAAAAAACTTTATCGGTGGAACGCCACAAAAAGACATTCCTGCCAGCAACGTCATTATTTTGGACGATTCATATAGTATGCAGTACTCAGATAATCACGAATCGTTTTTTATATCCGCCAAGACTGCGGCAAAGGAGATTGTCAATAATCTGACGAAAAATGACGATGCCGCTGTAATTACCTGCTCAAGTATGGGATCACAAGTCCTGCCGGAACTCGATTATGACAAAAAGAATCTTTTAAATTTCGTAGAACAAGCACAACCCAGTTTTGCTACTACGCATATTACACCTGCGTTGGATGCGGCAGTGGAGGTATTAACTTCTGCTAAGGCATCTATTAAACGAATTTTCCTCCTTACAGACCTGACACGGAACGGCTGGGATACCGACTGGTTCAAGAGTGGAAATGAAAAACTCCGTAGTCATGTATCCAATATTCACATCATAGACTTGTCGGAAGGCAGGGAACTCAAGAATATTGCCATTACGCATATTGAACCACAAATTAACGTGTCAGAAAGGAGTGCGGAAAGCACCATCAAGGTGACTGTATCTAACTTTACACCTACAAGGATTAAAAACCTTCTGGTACAAGTATTTTTGGATCAAGCAAAAGTAGCTCAGGGATTTTTCAATATAGACGCTAATGCATCGGAAACAAAGGAGTTTTACTTTAGCGTGGAGAAAGGAAAAGGTCACACCGGCTGGGTTGAAATTTCAGAAGACCGCCTGAACACAGACAATAAACGATATTTTGCCATTAATACATCAAACAAACTGGATGCCTTGCTGATCGATGGCGACCCCAAAACCAATATCTATGAGAGTGAAACGTTTTATCTGGAGAAGGCGTTAAATCCAGGCAGAGAACATGCATCATCCATCAAACCAACGATATGTTCTATACACGAGGTGAAAAACTTCGATTTTGCCAATTTCGATATTGTCTTTTTGTGTAATGTTGAAACCTTGCCGCCCGAAAAGATTCATGAACTCGATAAGTTTGTCAAAGAAGGTGGGTCGGTTATTTTTTCGCTTGGGAATAAAGTAGATTCGAATTACTACAATAACTCATTTGGCACACTACTGCCCCATCGACTCCATACGGCAAGGACTTTTTCCAGCGATAGCCCTCTATCAGAAGAACAACCTCTTCATCTGAAGCCCACAGAACCCCTACACCCTGCTTTACGCATTCTTTCCGAAACGAATATGAGTACATTGTCTTCCGTGAAATTTTATCGTGTATTTTATGTCGATCCATCACCACTGGGGAATTGCAAAACCATAGTGTCATTTTCGGACGATACCCCTGCCCTCATTGAGAAACAAATTGAACGGGGAAGATGTGTGCTTTTTACATCATCTCTAGACAGAGACTGGACGGATATGCCTGTAAAACCCTTTTTCCTGCCGCTCATACAGCAATTGTGCAGGTTTTTAACGGGAAATATTGCGGAAGAAATTCAAGGTGAAACGCTGGTCAAGCACGAATGGCAATCTCCCTCCCCCGAAGATATTAATAGCTTAGAAATAACCAATCCGGAAGGTATAAAAGCTGTCTTACTACCTCAACTGATTAACAACGAAAAGTCTTTTTCATACAACGAGACAAATTTCCCTGGGATTTATGCTGTTACTGTGGATGGGAAGCCACATCCGCAATTCCCCCAGAAATTTCCCGTTAATGTTGACACCGCAGAATCTAACCTGGTTAAGATAGACCAAAAAGAACTTACCGCACTCATGGGTGGTACGAATCTTACCATAACAACCTCTCCTATTAGCGAAGGCAGTCAAGTGCTCATGGGCGAAGCCAAAAAGACCCTCTGGGGAACCCTCCTCTTCCTCACCCTCTGCATCCTCTTTGTTGAATCATTTGTTTCGAGAAAATAATATTTATTGACATCGCTGGATTTTTTAACTAATATTTTACTTTAAGTAACAATCATTTTTGTTTATTATTTAAAATAAATATGGAAACGGTAGAAAAATTAACTGGTATACTCAGAAATCACGGCATGAAAATCACGCCGCAGCGGTTGATGATCTTCAAAGTCCTGGAGAATAATACCTCACATCCCTCCGCTGAAGAGGTTTTTAAAAGGGTAAAAAGGATTTATCCCACCGTGTCTTTTACCACGATCTACAAAACCTTAGAAACCTTACGGGATATGGGAGAGGTAAAGGAACTCATCATTGACGAAGACCGTAAACACTACGACCCTAACATCAATGACCACCACCACGTCATCTGCTCTTCCTGCAAAAAGATACATGACATCTTCGAAGACTTTTCACCACACATCAAATTACCTGACTCCCTTAAAAAGGATTACACGGTCTCCGGATTTCAGATATCATTCCACGGCACCTGCAAGGAATGCGCCTAGAGCTATTTTTAAACCACAGAGTTATTTTTTGTAACAATTTATCTCTTTGGAAAACGTAGCGCCGATCCCTTGTGGTCGGCATTGGCCTGCCTCATATCAAGTATAGAGGCGGGGGATAAACCACCCGTGCTACACATTTTGTTTTGTGTGATTAAATTCAAATGTATGGATTTTTCAAAGAGCTACAGCTCTAAAGCTGTCATTCCCGCATGTTTTTAGCGGGAATCTAGGATGGACGAACCTCTGGATACCCGATAAAAGCATTCGGGTATGACAAAAGCCGGTACATGCAAATTCCTAACCGGACAATGCTGGTGAAATATGGATTTTAAGAAGAATCTTTTTGGTACACGAAACAAGCAATTCAGTTAAAAGAATACCCTATTTCACCCAATTCATTCCCTTCCCTCTTCGCTTCGTATAAGACACTACGCAAAGACAGAAGGTTTAACGCGTATTTCTTTGACATGCCTTTTCCCTGTTTCCTGAACACAACATTCTTTCATCTTCTAAAAACCAGAATATCAAAGAATGTTGTGTTTTATAAATTATCTGTTAATCCTTTGTAATATTTTATTATCCCTATTTCACAAGTATATTGTTTATAATTGAAATAGGTTTGCAGTTCCTTCAGATTTGATAATTAGTGTCTGAACGAAAACTCGCAAAACTGTCATTCCGAGCGGAGCGAGAAATCTTTTGTCCATTGAAATTATTGAGTTTACAGATTTCTCCTTTCAGTCGAAATGACAAAAGGATGCGTTTTCGTTCAGACACTAATTAGGAGAGGAAGATTCTCTATGCAGGAATGCCTCTTACAGGAAACAGTGTTATTTTATCAATAACGCAAGTATGAATTAGAAGGTTTTGAGAGTTGTATATATTCCCTGTATAACGCTACGCATCACTGGACGCAAAAAGCAGAGCGAGGAACGAGCGGCGCTTTTTGCTGTCCGAGTGCATGCGATTGTTAGCAGCCTTACCTTTTGGTCTTTGGAAAGCCATCATTTATTCTCTCGGACAACATATACTTTATGTCCTGGGTCTTTATTGAATTAATCTGAACAAATTCCTCAAACCACTTATCCATATCTTTGCTCGCAAAATACATTGTTTTGTCGGTTTCCTCGATTACATAGATCGGGCCTCGCAAAGTTAAATCTCCTTCCTTTTTCATGGAGGTAAAAATTGAGTCATATCCATCGATTTGCAGGTAAGCTTGTGTGAGGGGCAACTTTCCGCCCCTGTTGCTTGGTATGGCTGGATACAACCCATAAACATAAGACGCCATCGCCAAATAATAGAAAAATGCAATCCCCAGAATAATTAGAGGGATGACCATTAGTGAGCCTTCAGTTTTTCTAATAAATTTCACCCAGTAATATGCAGCCAGCAATCCAGACCCTAAAATAAATACGACAGCTATAAAAGGGACTGACTTACCAAGTACGGTTGGAAGCCATGGAACTTCTGCTACGCTCTTGGATATCAGGTAAACAGACAAAACAAGGCCACCGAAACGAAGAGGCTCAAATGCTAAACGATAAACCCACAAAACCTGCTGTTCATTTAATGATTTAGTGGTGACTCGTTCTATTGCAGGAAGGACGACGACAAGGAAGGTCGATATGCCTAATGCGAAAGATACGGAATAATTAAAAGATTTGAATCCCAATATCGGATTAGCGAAGGTGTATTTCCATTCAAAATTCGTTGCCAAGAAGGACAAAGCTATTGGGACGCCAAGCATTACGATGACATTCAGAGCATTACCTATTAATCCGAGCCGATAATGAGGGAGGCCGCTTGAAGAGCGCACCTTTGATGTTAGATAAAACGCACCAAATGGAAGGAGTACTAAGCCGCAAATAATCAACCAAAACACAAAACCAATTTTTATATATTCAAGTCGAAATAGCTCCGTTCCTGGTATCCCATAATTTCTCAAGAACATGGAATTAATGTAATACCCGGAGACGTAGAACAATCCAACAAGCAGCGCAGCGGTTTGCACTAGGCTAACTTGCTTAATTAATTCTTCTTTCGCGGATTCTACTGTGTTTTCCATTTTCTACTCCGAGGGATACTGTTTTTTACTGCTAACGTTCCGTGTAAGCGGCGCCGCCAAAAAGCTTGTCGCGTAGCGCCGCAGCGCTTCCCGGCGTCCGCTTGACACGATTGTTAGCGGATTTTTTCAATTTCAATTACAATATCTTGCAGACTTTGCCCTTGGAATGAATTATCTCTTCTCCAACCAGATCCTTTGTTTTTTTCGACAAAATACTGTGCCTTTTGTTTGTCAAAAGCAATTCGATGTCTACTAGTTCCTTGCCTGACAGGGTAACCATTTTCAATAATCCAATCATGTATTTGATTTCGTATTGAATTCAATCGAGCCAAAAATTCAGAACAAGATTGATATCTTTTATTTGGTTGAATATTACAAGCTTTAGAAATCGTACGACGAAGGGGAACAGAAACCCAGGGGGGCAAAGTTTGTAGTTCGACTATCTTACCACGCTCAATTCTCTTTTTGATGCATTCGGTAGCAAATAATTGTCGGTTTATTTCATCTAGGGTGCTTCTATATTTTTTTAGCTCTGATGGACTAAGCCATGATGATTCTTCGTATGGAAGCCTACCACCAAGCATTTGAAAAAGGACAACACCGACTTGATATATATCGCCTGGAACACCATATAACCCAGAAAAAATTGATTCTGGAGGCGTATAGATTAATGAATGGCCAGAACCTGGAACAGAAGAATTGCCTTCAGGTATTTTTTTCACAGAACCAAAATCACCTATGACTGCCTTCAAATCATCGGCAATGAGAATGTTTTGGGCTTTAAGATCCCTGTGAAGAAGATTTCGTGCGTGTAGGTGGCTAAGGCCGGAAAGAATATCCCTGACAACAGATATTGCTCGAATATTGCCTCGAATTCCATTGCATATTTCAACATCTAGGTCGCCATTCTTGTAGTAGGGTGTTAAAAAATATGCATAGTCAGTATCTACAAAGGAGGCATCAAGTATTTGAATGACATTTTCAGAATTGATGGTAGCAAGATTTTTTGGCTCAGCATGAAACTTGGTTTCACCGCCCCAGTCGTAAAACTTTATTGCGACCTTCTGCTTGTGAATACGATTTTGCCCGAAAAACAACCATCCATTCGATCCCTTTCTACTTCGTTTTTTGATGTCAATGCTATTGGTTAAATCAATTAGTTTCGCCTTAATTGAACCTGGGACATCGAGAATATCAAAATTAAAATTATATTCGTTCATTTTAACACACTAAAGGCAGTTTCAAAAGCTGCGTATTGATATTTTCTCAATGTCTCTGGTTTTGTTGGAGCATGCCTTTTTTGTGCGGCTGAAATAGTTTGGGGTGCTACTAATCTGACAGGACAATTTTCATATAACTGAACTATTCCTTCTAGTTTAAATCCAATTGGGCCACCAGAATAGTCACCTTTTTTCCCTCGTTTTTTTATCACGACTTGAATGACCTGATTTTCCCTAAAAAATGCAAACAATGAATTGCGGAAGGCTTTAACTTCATTCGGATTTTCATCGTCAGTAAGCTTCAATTTTCTTGGTTCGATATCGGTATGAGAAAAGGAGGATTTAGTCCCATTGAGAAGGACTAACCTTGCCTCAGAACCAAACATTTCTATTCCGCAGATTGTCATTATTTCCCTCCGCTAACGTCACGCTTCAGCTTCGTTTTGCCCGCCCCGGGCAAAATGTAAACTGGAAGCGATGGTTCGGCATTGCTGTCATCCTTTTCCATCACGTTTCTCGATCGCTTTTAGCTTCGTATCGGGAATCTTCTCGTACATTGCTTGGACAGTCTTTGGGTGGGATATCATCTGGTCTGCAATTGCATTCACGAGTTGGAATAGTGTCATTACTGTGTCACGATCATCTTTTAGGTCTATTAACCCGGGGTGAACCGCTTCATTTCCAATCACGCGCACTACATCCAGAGATTTCTGGACGAGTGGGTTCAATCCCTTCTTGACAAGGTTTCCGATATTTTCATCGAGGTTCTTTCCCTTCTCGCCGAGATGAAGACAAAGCTTCTGGATGCAAAGTCGGAGGAGAGCGGTAGCGCCTTTGGGAGAAGCGTCAGCAATTTCTCGGGCTTCCTCAAAGTCTTTTGTCACGTCGGGAGGGAGGTCTGCATTTGGAGAGACACCTGTCTTTTGTGCTGGGAAAAGCAGTCGGTCGTGAACCCACACCGCAAACTTCTTGCAGTTATAACACTTGGTCAAATGTAGGTTGTGCACCTCATTCTTACAGTAAGTGGAGTCTTTATGATACTCTAGATATACAAGGCCAGAGATCGTCTTCTCGGCCCAGTCCAGCATTTTATAACGAATTTCTTCAGGTATATCAGGATTTCGAGCGTATCTCTCTTTATCGGCCTCTGAGGGAATGGAGGGGATTGGATTATTTTCTGGAAGTAATTCAGCGTATGGCTTGTACCAGAATTGTGTAGTGTATGCTCCGCAATGCGGACATGAGAACGCGGTTTCTTTAACCGACGGTGAAACATTCTTTGTCATTGTCTTTCCTTTCTCTGTCTAACGTTGCGGGTTAGGCGCGCCTAAGTTTCACCTAAGTTTTAGGTCACGCCATCAATTGCCTTTTTATAGGCGACTTCATTGCCCTTAAGCCATGCTTCAATAAGCACCTTGCCTCTGTCTGCAAGATCGACTCGATGTGAGCTTTCTGATACGGAAATCGAAAGACCGCCACCGCTATATCGCATCGATCCGGCGCTTTCAGTTTCGACGATGCGGACGAATCCCGCTGAAATAAGGCTTGCGAATTTCAGTAGTCCATCGCCCGAATACCATATAACTTCGTTGCCAGTCTTATGCAAAAACAGTAGTAAATCCATACTCTCTTTGTTAAATGCGTGATTCAGCGCGTGAAGTATGCCTTTCCAATGTCTTATTGCGCTGCCGGGTATGTGGCCCTGTGTATGAAGCGAATGGCAATTGGGACAAAGAGCAAAAAGATTCAACGCATCATTGCCACCACCATCTTTGACCCAAACCATATGATGTAGTTCGAGTGTCAGAATATGACGGCAAGTAGGATTACCGCACATATACCCAGACTCGCGCAGTACCTCGTCGCGCACCATGACGGAGATTTTGGCTCGACGCGTGCCAGACAATTTGGTTGAAGTCATGTGTTGCCTCGCGAGGTGCTGGTTGCTTATTGATCAAAGCACCCAACAATGATTATACAGTCTGTATAAAACGGCAAACACAGAATCTCTCGCTATATATATAAGAAGTTGCCGCGTCTTCTTGTCACGCATTGTAATTTCTTTCGCATCAAGCTTTTTCTGCTTTTAAATGGAGAGATGATTGGAAATTGTTTCTTCTTTAAAAAGGATGATAATAAAAAAATGAAGAAGAATGCAAGCTTTTTTTGGTTTCTTCTGGGGAAAGAACGGGGGCGAATCTTTCCAGGTTGTCCGAGAATAGGTGTCTTAGCAAATTCTTGTGTCATAATTCGTACTAATTTTGTGCTAAAATTAACCCAAAAGGATAGAATTCATTGAAATGAATATAACAGATATAACACCATCAATACCTTAATTTTCAAGGTAAAACAGGAAGCCAGTCCAATATCAAGGACTTAAGAATTTTGTAACAGTTCAGCTCTTTGAAAAATCCGTACATTTAATAGGTGACTCACATAAATGGGATACGTAGCGCGGGTGGTTTATCCCCCGCCCCCGTATCAAGTACGGGGCAGGCCAATGCCGACCACAAGGGATCGGCGCTACATTTTCAAAGAGCTAAATTGTGACAATGTTACCTATTTTGTAACAGTTCAGCCCCTCACTTTGAATTCAGTAGAGGAACCCACCCCTGGCCCCTCCCAAGAGGGGAATACAAAAAGTCCCCTCTTGGGAGGGGATTTAGGGGTGGGTAAACTATTACCCTATTTTTTATCTGTGCAATCGTTCGACTGAGCGCTCACGACGGAGTCTGTGGTTTCAAGTTTTGGATGCTTTGATAAGGGCCTTAAATAAGGCCAGGTGGTGTGGTGCATCTATCATGCGTTCGGGATGCCACTGAACTCCCACAAGAAATGGGTAATCCTTCCACTCGACGGCCTCAATAATACCATCCTCAGTATGGGCTGTATCCTTCAAACCATTACCCAGCCTTTTAATTGCCTGGTGATGTGTGCTATTGGCCTCAATACAATCTGCCCCAATAATCTGATAAAGGAGAGAATTCTTTTCGATAGTTACAGCATGGGTATAGCGCTCGTTTTTTGAATCCTTATGAATTATGGGTATTTTGACTTCAGACGGAATGTCCTGTATTAAAGAACCACCCAGTGCGACGTTTACAAGCTGCGTACCATAACATATAGCCAGAATGGGCTTTTTCATCTGGATGGCTGTCCCTACTAAAGTAATGTCGGAGATATCCTTATCGGGATGGACACATACGGTTTTCTCATGCCTTTCTTCACCATAACGCTGAGGGGGGACGTCATTTCCTCCCGTAAGGAGCAAGCCGTCTATTTTTTTCAGTAAAAATTTCACATCGTTTTTATCCCTGATAACGGGCAATAAAAATGGGATTCCACCTGCAGCAATGACGGCCTCGCTATAGGCTTTGTTAGTAAAAGAATAGGGCTGTTTTCCCTCCTCTTCATAATCGCAATTGATGCCAATAATTGGTTTCATAGAGAGTGTTTCTCTATAATCTTTTTTACCGCACGGATAACATCATCAGTATCTTCTTCTGTGAGCTTTGCCGAAAGCGGGAGGGAAATCGTCCTGTCCGAGATAAATTCGGCATTCGGAAAATCACCGCGCTTAAATCCAAAGGTATTTGCATAGTGGGGATGCAGATGTAATGCAACAAAGTGGATGCCGGTGCCGATATTTTCATTATGAAGCGCTTGCTGAAAGGTGTCTCTGCTTATCCCGATCTTATCAATATCGAGGAGTGGTGTATAAAGATGCCGTGCATGGATGGTGTCCTTTTCTGCTGATGCTGGAACAATAAGGGGCAATCCCTGGAACGCCCGGTCATATTTCTTCCATATCTTTTCACGTATCCTGTGATATGTGTTCACGCGTTTTAATTGATGGATGCCCAGCGCCGCCTGGATGTCCATCATATTGTATTTGTAACCAGGGAAGACCACTTGGTAATGCTTAAAACCTTTATCTGAATACCGATGCCATGCCCCCTTGCTCATACCATGCAAGCCGTACATCTGCACCTTCTCTGCCCAGTCCTTGTTGTTCGTAGTTACCATGCCCCCTTCGCCCGTACACACATTTTTCGTAACGTAGAAGCTGAATACAGCCATATCTCCGATGTTGCCCACCCTTTGTCCCTTGTATACCGTTTCAATGGCATGGGCGGCGTCAGTAATAACGAGCAGGTGATGTTTCTTTGCTATGGACATGATAGCATCCATGTCACAAGGCCTTCCGGCAAAGTGGACGGGAATAATGGCGCGGGTTCGCTTGGTGATGCTTTTTTCTATAAGGTTGGGGTCGATATTCATGGTGTGTTTGTCAATATCGACGAATACCGGTTTAGCCCCAATATGCGTGATAACATTGGCCGTGGCGGCAAAGGTCATGGGCGTGGTAATAATTTCGTCACCTTGGCCGAGGCCTGATACGATCATGGCCAGATGAAGCCCTGCGGTACAGGAATGGAGCGCCATGGCGTACCGTGTCCCCATGTATTTCCTGAACATGTCTTCAAATTTGGCTACCTTGGGACCTGTGGAAAGCCAGCCTGAGCGCAGGGTGGCAACGACCTCGTTTATTTCTGCCTCCTCTATCCTGGGGCTGCCAAAGATGAGAAAGTTTTTTCGTATGGGTTTATGGTTCTTTTTTGTCATATAATTCCTGATTCGTTAATTTGTTTTGGATAAACCGCCCGCGCTTTAAGTTAGAAAGTCCCCTCTTGGGAGGGGATTTAGGGGTGGGTAAGTCGGTAATTCGTGAATTATTCATTGAGATTTCACGGCCCTTGTCCTCGTGAAAACGGGGAAAGGAACCCACCCCCTAACCCCTCCCAAGAGGGGAATTGTGGAGTCTCTTCCCAAGAGGGGAATAATTGTGCCATTGTAAAATATCTTGTCCTCGTGAAAACGGGGGGTGGATTTAAGTTAAACACGGACAAACAAGTTTGCCCGTGCCACCCTAAAATCCGCTTAAATAAAATTAAAATTCTTATACAATCGAGTTATTTTTAGATTAAAGCATCATATATATTTTCTAAATTTTCAGTCTCTTTATAAATAGTATAGTTCATTTCAACATGCCTCCTGCCTTCCCTGCCCATAGTCGACCACTCTTCAGGGTGGGCAATAAGATATTCCAGACGTTCAGCGAGTGCGTTCGAGTCTCGTTCTGGCACGAGAAATCCGCTTTTCCCGTCGACTACGACTTCCGGTATATCTGCATGATATGTCGATAGTACGGGAACTCCCGCTGCCTGAGCCTCTAAAAGGGTGGTAGGCGCGCCACCTTCACTATCTCCATTTTGTGCAGTTACGCTGGGTTGAATGTAAATATGCGCTTTTCCCAATTCCTCCACAAAAACATAATGGGATTGATAACCCAAAAGATAGACGTATGGACTAAGATTGTTTTCTTTAATAAAAGATCCAATACTATTTCGTAAAATACCATCACCGATGATCCTGAATTCAACCTGTGGGTTTTTGGATATTAAAAGTTTCAAAGCCTGCAAGGCATATATGAGCCCTTTTTTTTCGACAAATCTCCCGCAGGATAGGATAACAATTTTCCCATCAGAAGGGAATGTTCTTTCCTTGAAATTGATTTTTTCTGTGTCAACCCCGATATGTTGTATCACGATTTTTTCACTTGAACATCCAATTTCCATGAGTGACCGTTTCATGTGATTCCCTTCAACAAGGAACAAATCGCCTTCTTTAAATAGCCTCTGATATGGCGTATTCCATATATCCTCACGAGGCAGTTGGGTTACATCGAATCCATAAAAGGTCGTAATCAGTGGTAGTTTAAGCCATCGTTTTATGGGAATCATTGCAACGCCTTGCGGCCCAAAATGCGCATGAATGAGACGAGACTTTTCTTTATTTAAGACGTATTTAAAGTAAAGAATATGTTCAAAATATTCTTTCTTGTTGAGATACAGATAGTACCCCAACCGGTCTCTCAACCACCACCATGAATAACGAGTTATTTTGGAGCTGTCGTATATGGGATGAAAAGGGAACTGTTCTAAATTAGTTACCTGGGTAGTTAAAATAATAGGTTTGTATCGTTTTAAATTTATGAGGTACGAATATATGAAGGTTTCAGATAGTCCAAGATAGTTGTTAATGGCATGGGCAACGGTTGGTTTCATCAGGAAAAAATATAAAAAGGAGAAAGGGGGAAAAGGGGAGAAACAGGGGAAAAGAACTTAAAACATATTTTATTCATCTTTTCTCCATTTCTCCACTCCCTCCGGTTCTCCTTCTTTACTCATATTTTTATTAAAAGACTAAAGAATATATCGGCTCAAATCCTCATCTTTTGCTATGGCTTGTAGTTTATCCTGCACATATTTCGCATCTATAATTACCTCTGCACCGTCCATATCGGGGGCATCAAAGGAAGCGTCTTCCACGAGTTTTTCCATCACGGTGTGTAATCTTCGGGCGCCAATGTTCTGGGTGCGTTTATTAACTTGTACGGCAATATCTGCAATGGCCTCGATGGCGTCATTTTCAAATCGTACCTTGATTCCCTCAGTTTCCAGAAGCGCCTTGTATTGCTTAATCAAGGCATTTTTGGGCTCGGTTAATATCCGTAAAAATTCCTCTTTTCCGAGATCTTCTAATTCCACCCGGATGGGGAATCGCCCCTGTAGTTCAGGGATTAGGTCGGACGGTTTGGACACATGAAATGCGCCTGCGGCAATAAAAAGAATGCGATCGGTTTTAACCATTCCGTACCGTGTGTTTACCGTAGTACCATCTACAATTGGCAACAGGTCTCTTTGCACGCCCTCCCGTGAGACGTCTGGACCACGTGTGGATTCCCGGCCTGCGATCTTATCGATTTCATCAATAAAGATAATACCAAATAATTCCGTCCTGCGAATGGCTTCCTGCATGACTTTTTCCTTGTCGATGAGTTTTTCAGCCTCTTCCTGTAGTAATATTCTTTTTGCCTCGGCAACGGAGACCTTTCGTGCTTGTGCGCGTGGTGGTATCACCTTTTCCAGCATGTTTTGGAAATCCATGCCGATTTCTTCACCTCCTGCCACGATACCTTGCAGTATATAAGGTTTTTCATGGGTAGTGATTTCCACCGTACGATTGGCAATCTCTCCGTCTTGCAATTTTTTCCGGAATTTTTCCCGTGTGCTTAAGCGCTGTTCTTCGGCTTCAACATTGGGTGGTTCGGTACTTTTTGGTACAGGAGGCAGTAACAAATCCAGGAGTCTTTCCTCCGCCATTTTTTCAGCCTTTTCCTGAACGTTCTGGATCATTTCAGCCTTAACCATATTCACACCGATTTCGGTAATATCGCGTATCATCGATTCCACGTCGCGGCCATGATAGCCAACTTCGGTGTATTTTGATGCTTCTACCTTAAGAAAAGGCGCCTTGACGAGCGCAGCCATACGTCTTGCAATCTCAGTTTTCCCAACACCCGTAGGGCCAATCATAATGATGTTTTTGGGTAAAACTTCTTCACGTAATTCATCGGAAAGCTGCTGTCTGCGCCATCGGTTACGTATGGCTATGGCCACAGCACGTTTGGCATTTTTCTGACCAATAATATATTTATCAAGTTCTTCAACGATTTTGCGCGGCGTTAGTTCCTTCACTACTTGATTTCCTCCACCTTGATATTTTTATTGGTATATACGCAAATATCTGCTGCAATGTTGAGGGACTCTTCCACGAGCTCTTTTGCGTTCAACGAGGTATGTTTTATTAATGCCCTTGCTGCTGCAATTGCATAAGAACCACCGGAGCCAATGCCGATAATACCATCATCCGGCTCAATAACATCGCCGCCGCCAGAGATCAAAAAGGAGTGTTGTTTGTCTACTACAATAAGCAGAGATTCCAACCGCCTGAGCACCTTGTCTGTGCGCCATTCCTTGGCCAATTCATGGGCGCTGCGCAGGACGTTTCCCTGATATTGTTCGAGTTTGGCATCGAACCTCTCCATGAGGGCAAATGAGTCAGCCGATGAGCCGGCAAAACCTACGATGACCTTATCATGGTAAAGCCTTCGAATCTTTTTGGCGTCTTGCTTAACCACCGCGGCGTTCATGGTAACCTGGCCGTCGCCGCCGATGGCGACCTGCCCATCCTTTCGAACTGCCAGAATTGTTGTAGATACGATAACAGGGTTCACATTCAAATCCTTTTTAATAGAGCGTCAGTATTGAGATTATTTTCGAGTTAATCCCCCTTAGAAAAGGGGGAATCAGGGGGTTGTGTTTTTCCCGGGGTTATTCCCCATTTTCATGAGGACAAGCTTACAACCCCCTAGCCCCCTTTATTAAGGGGGATTTTTATATCCACTATCTCCTGATCCGCATAAATAAAATGAAAATTCCTATACAATTGAATTAGTTTTTAAATGGTATCAATTTACAGAAGAGTTATCAAGGGTTTTCTCGTTTCTTAATGTTTGACAAACAACGAATTGACCGTATAATTAACGCGGGTATAAGCAATGGAAGAGTAAAGTTGTTGTATGGCACATTTTAGCGCTCTGTAACCGTTTTTTAAAAGGAGACATGCTTATGGTAGCCAAAGATATTATGAATAAGATTGTCACTGCTGCAAAGAAGAATACGATTGGCCGGGATTTAGCAATAAAATTATTATCCGGCATGTACAGCGGATTGCCTGTTGTGGACAATAAAGGAAAGGTTGTTGGAGTGGTAAGTGAGTTTGACCTTTTAAAGGCCATAAAAGAAGGGAAGAAATTAGAACAGGTAACGGCTGAGGATATTATGTCAAAGAAACCCATATGTGTGACTGAGAACACCCCAGTCGACGAGATTATAGACCTTATGACGAAACATAATATCATCCGTGTGCCTGTCGTGAGAAACGATAACTTAGTGGGGGTCATATCCCGATGTGATATCCTCAGTAGTATTGTGGAACCTGAGTTTGTGACGGTTTTTGCCGATTAAAATGACCATTTAGCCACAAATGGGCGCGAATAAACACAGATAAAAAATGTAGTAGTTCAACTCACCGCAGAGGCGCAAAGTACGCAAAGTTTTACAGACCAAAAAAAGAAGAAGTGGAGAAAAGATGGATATAAAATGTTTTGCGATTTTGTTTTTTTCTCCAATTCCCCTTCTTCTCCATTTCTCCTTTTTGTACATTTTCCAACCTGCCGGGGTTAGGTAATTTTTTTCCCCATGTTTTAATCGCTGGTTCAATCGTCCTCGATTGAACCTAAACATGTGGCTTTTTCATGGCTGATATTTATTTAAAGAACATAGTCCGTTCAAAATATCTGGTTCAATCGTTCGACTGAGCGCTCACGACGAAGTCTACAATAGTGAACCAGCCTTGGCATTTTTCAAAGAACTAAAGTGGTACGTTATTTCGTATTTTCCTTTGCGCCCTCTGCGCTTTGCGGTGAACTAACCATGGCTGAACAAACGATAAAATTTACTATTTCCGGCATGCATTGTGTGAATTGTGCTATGACGATTGAGCGAAGACTTAAAGATTTGAAAGGGATTAAGTCTGTCCGGGTCAATTTCTCCAGTGCAACCGGGATTGTCACCTATGATTCCAATGTTACAAATAAGTCTTCTATTACAAAATATGTAAAGGATATCGGTTATATAGCAAAGGAACAAGTCAGATTGGACCAGGCCTCAAAGGCACATATTCAGATGGGATGGCTTATTTTTAGCATCCTGGCCTCTATCGTAATGATGGCACTGATGTATGCCCCCATGCCTGAAATAATACACGCCTATATGCCTTATATGCTGATGACTATTGCTACAGCCACGTTATTAGGTCCAGGAATGGATTTTTTTATCAGCGCTTATAAGTCCGTTAAGAATTTTTCTGCCAATATGGACGTACTGGTTTCGATGGGCATTCTGGCTTCCTACCTTTATAGTACTTTAGCAATTTTTGGTATCTTCGGCATGTCAGGCCATGCATTCTTTGAAACAGCAGTAATGTTGATTGCCTTTATCCGTATCGGGAAATATCTGGAAGAACGGGTGAAGGGAAGGGCAAGTCATGCGCTCCAAAAGTTAATGAAACTCCAGTCTGATAAGGCGCGCTTGCTGTCACCGGAAGGAAAAGAATCGGAGGTCAATGCCTCCTCCATTCACGTGGGGGATAAGGTCGTCGTCAGGGCAGGCGAGGCCATTCCTGTGGATGGTGAGGTTGTGGAAGGCATTTCATCTGTGGATGAATCCATGGTGACGGGTGAATCTATGCCGGTTGTAAAACAAAAAGGAGATCGTGTCGTTGGGGCGACCATAAATAAAACGGGTGTGTTAGTTGTGAAGGCCACAAGGGTGGGGGAAGAAACTGTTTTATCGCAGATTATTAATATGGTTGAAGAAGCACAGATGGATAAAGCCCCTATTCAGCGATTTGCAGATATGGTATCGAACATATTCGTCCCAGTGGTAGTTGTTTTGTCAATATTGACTTTCGTCTGCTGGTATTTTATGTTTTACAATTTTGCGGGGCAGCAGCCTTTTCTGTGGGCTTTAAAAATGGCGATTGCCGTGTTGGTGAT
>Ga0209212_1004217_pt1 | contig 17988 bp, 16 predicted proteins | sample RifGroC2_FD_183996 | JGI IMG/M metagenome (GOLD analysis project Ga0209212, IMG submission 183996) | Groundwater microbial communities from Rifle, Colorado, USA - Groundwater C2 (SPAdes) (version 2) | ecosystem: Environmental > Aquatic > Deep subsurface > Groundwater | place: Rifle, Colorado...
GTATTACGGCGAGCCTTATTTCCATTTTTTTGCACGGCTTTACTGACAGTTTCTGGAAGAAACCAGATGCCTTATTTCTATGGTATATCATTGGAATATTATTTGTAATTATTCGTAATGTAGAAAGCAGTACCTCAAAAACTTATTTTGATAGCTAAGAGTATAAGTATGCGTATGTACGAAAAATTAAAATCACGATTGGATAAATTTTTAGGAACACTCAGCAGATACAGCACTATTCTTAAAATAATAGCTGTTGACTCTATCTGGCGGTTTAAGAAAGAGTCATTTCTTATTCTTATCACTAACTTTTTTGGTGTTTTTTTTCAAGTATGGACTATTGGTCTGGCAATTTATTATGCACATGCGCTGGAAAAAGGAAACAACATTAAAATGCTTGGATATGAGTTTCAGACACGAAACTCTATAGGACTTCTTTTCGTTTGTGGAATGGGGGCATTGCTCTCCCTCCTGCTTTCTGCATGGTTGATTTATTTCTCCAGAATGAGAGGTCTCACGCTAAGGCGCAGATACGAGGAATTTTGCTCGAAAAGAGTGTTCGCATTATTTGGCTCCAACCTGAAGATTTGGGCGCCACCCGATAAGAGTTTTAGTGATAGCAACATTATTTTAAGGATTGCCCGTACAGACTCACGAAATATTGGCAGGGTGTTGTGGATGCTTTTAGACACTATTATTCCCGTTATTACTTTACTTGTATCCGTTGGCGTCTTATTTTATACCAATGCACCTTTAACTTTTCTGATGCTTGTCATTTTTGGGATCTCTTCCATTTTTCAATATAAGATAAGCGTAATGGGAGCCAAAAATTCAAGCCTGAGGGAGAAATACGCCAGAGGAGCCTCGCTTGAATATCAACAGATTATTTTGCGGCTAAAAGGAACATCTATCCCGCTGCCTGAGGATGAATCGTGGTTTAAAGAAAATATTTTCTCGGGTAAAATTAAGCAGTTTCTTGACGCACAAATAGGGCGTTTAAAGGTTGTAGAGAATAGTCAATTAGTCAGTAACATTTTGTTTGCAATAACTATTTTTGTAATCCTCCTTGCATTAGGAGCCGGCATTATCCTTAAGGGCGAAGGATGGGGCAATTTGATTGTGTACCTGGTTGCTCTGCGTTTTGGATTAGTAAACATGAAGCAATCCAGCAAGAAAATTACGGGCATCAACCGTTTCTATCCGCAGATAAAACGATATTTCCAATTCCTTGAAAGCACGGCTACACCAGCCGGTACAAAAGAGGAGCAATCTGTTAACTATTCAGTGACTACAGGCGCTAAACACATAGAAGGCTCTATGGGAAGCTATAACCTGTGTAAAGGGAGCAGAATCGGGCTTGTTAGCACGGTTGAACTGAATCGTTATACATTGGTTTTTATAGTTGGCTGCATGCTTGGGCATTCGCAGCAAGCAGTAAAAAGCGCCTTGAGTTCTATGTGGTTCGTAACTTCAAAGTATGGATATCTGCCTGGAGCATTAAGAGAGTCACTGGGACTTTCTCCAGAATATAGCTGGCAAGACCTTCATAGAGAGATGGAGAATGCTGGATTGTGGAACAGGGTAGAGGAACAATTGCCGCACGACCTGGATAAACCCATTTCACCTGATGTATGGAGCAGACTCGATTCCGTCCTGAAGTGTGCATTAGCAATGCTAAATGTTATAAATTCCAACCACAAATGGGTAATGATAGAAGAAGGTGTCTTGCAATTATTTTCTGAAACCACCTTTAATTTCTTCATGAACCGCCTTTCTGACAGGATAATGGTAATTGTCTTCAATAAGGACACAAAGACTCTTGGAAAATATAAAGAAGATATAATAGCTGTGATGGGAAGTGATAATATTATTGGACTGGGGTCTATCGGCTGGTTTATTGAAAATCAGCATAAAATTAAGGATATTTCGGCAAAGACTTTCAATAGAGATTTGCGTAAAGTCGGGGCGGATACGGATTCTGACGATGAGTTTGATGACGAGGATATCTAAGAGATGCGAATTCTATTTATTAGCCAATATTTTATCCCGGAAATAGGAGCAGCCTCAGAAAGGATAACAGGCTTAACTTCTCACTTGAGTAAGCTCGGGCATAAAGTCACTGTAATAACAGGTTTCCCAAACTATCCCATCGGGAGAATATATCCGGGTTATAGGAAAAAACTCTTTTCGATGGAACATAAGAATGGCGTTAGAATAATAAGAGTATGGTTGTTTGCATCACCCAAAACCGGGGCCGTTGCAAGGCTTTTGAATTACCTGAGTTTTATGCTCTCTTCGATTATAGCTGGTATTTTTACAGGAAGCACAGACTGTACGATTGCCACATCAGGTCCATTATTCACTGCATTAGCAGGATATATCATAAGCATAATTAAGAGGTCATCGTTTATTTTTGACGTTAGGGACATCTGGCCTGAGAGAATCTATGCCGGTACCAACATTAAAAGAGGGTTGATGATTAAAGCATTAGAAAAGGTTGAGATGCTCTTATATAAGAAAGCATCAATGGTTACTGCCGTTACCAACGGAGTTAAAGACAACATTGTCTCAAAAGATATTTTTGGTGAGAAAATAACTGTAATAACCAATGGCGTGGACACAGGAATCTTTTTTCCTAAACCATCAAATAAATCATTAGCAGAAAAATTGGGGATTAAAGAAGACAATTTCACTGTAATCTATGTTGGAACGCTTGGGCTCCTACAGGACCTTCGGCTAATGGCAGCCTGCGCTGAACGGTTGAGATATTACAGTGACATCATATTTTTGATAATTGGAGGAGGCGCAAAACGTGATGAGTTTATTGATATGGTTAAAAACAAAAATCTTACGAACGTAAAGATTTTACCGCCAGTGCCTCCAGTGGAATTATGCGACTACGTTAATTTAGCTGACGTTGGGATAAACGCAAATACAGACCATCCCCACAATAATATGGCAATTCCTGTAAAAATATTTCCTTATATGGCATGCGCTAAGCCAATTATCCTGGCTAACACGGGCGAAATAGTTTATTTAGTTAAAAAGTACAATGTTGGACGGTGTGTGTCGCCCGGAAACGCCGAAGCGTTCACCGATGCAATTTTAGAGTTATATAATAACAGGAAATTGTGTAAACAGTTTGGAGAGAATGGTTATAAGTTGGTTAGCGAAAAATTTTCAATGAATAGACTTGCAGAAGACTTTTCGAATGTAATTTCCAACCGTTCCCCATTAACAAAGGGGGATTAAGAGGGCTGTCTGTGACTGTAGCTTGAGTATAAACTTGCCAAATAAAATGTTTTTACAGTATAGAGCATCGTATAAACTGTAAACGGAGGATGGTAAAATGAAAAGCATGTGCAAGATTTTTGTAGTGACATTGCTGGCTATGTCTTTTACTCAACATCTTCATGCTGAAAAGGAGAGTGTAGGCAAACCATCAAAATCAGAGGTTATGCAAAAGACCAGAAAACTCCAGATGCCTTTTATTGTTAATAATGGGCAGATTGATGAAAAAGTGAAGTATTATGCTATGACCCTTGGGGGTAGTGTATTTATAACAAAAGACGGAGAAATTGTTTATTCAATGCCTGTAAGAAGTTCGGAGATAGGAGTTAGGAATCATTATCTTACAGATAGTGGTATAAATAGGCAGGCAAGTCAGCGTATTGATGAACGGATGAACCGTGGAACAGAAATACAAGGTGTAACTCAAAACTTTGGTTTGGAATTTCCCTCTAACAAGAGGGGCGAAGGGGTGTGTTCTTTTGATGTTGAAACCCAGAGCACAAAACCAGATGTGAGGCATATTACTTTAAAAGAAACTCTTGTGGATGGGAAAATATGTAAAATAAAAGGCGAAGACAAGGCAGTAACAAAGGTAAGCTGTTTCAAAGGCAGAGCCCCTTCAAACTGGAAATCGGATATTCCGACTTATGACGTTGTAACGCTTGGAGAGGTATATAACGGAATAGAATTAAAATTAAAGGCTTATGGGAATACAGTTGAAAAACTATTTTATGTAAAGTCAGATGCAAGTCCTGACAGAATAAAATTAAGTTTTGAGGGTGCAAATGATTTAAGAATAAATAGAAGAGGAGAGCTTGAAGTAGAGACAGAATGTGGAACTGTTAAATTCACAAAACCAGTGGCATATCAGGTAATTGACGGGAAGAGGGTAGAAGTAGCAGTTGAATATAGCATTCAGAAGCCAGAAGACAGAAGTCATAAGCAGGAAGTAAGAGGGAGCAGCAAAGAAACGGGGATGGGGAGAATAGGAGAATATCTAACCTCAAACTTCCAACCGCCAACTTCCAATCTACAATTCGAAATCCAAAATCCAAAATCTAAAGTTTCGCACTCCGAAATCCACTCTCCGCATTTTGAATATGGCTTCAAAGTGGCATCCTACGACAGAACAAAAGAACTCATTATAGACCCCCTTCTTGCATCTACATTTCTAACTGAAAAAGCCTCCGTAGACACACCATCTTTTATAACCATAGACTCTAAGGGTAATTTATATATTGCTTCTAGTGATTATGAGTGTTGTATATCTATATTTAAACTAAATAGTGATTTAACAAATTTGCTTGCATCTATATATTTGGAAGGTTCTGGAAGTGGGAATTATTGTAGTTCTATAGTTATAGGTTCTGATGGTAACGTATATTTAACGGGTTATACCCTGTCATCTGATTTCCCAACAACCGCCGGTGTTTATGATACTACTTACAATGGTGCTTATAATACTACTTTCGTATCTAAACTGAATAGTGAGTTAACAAATTTACTTGCATCTACATATTTGGGAGGTTCTGGTAGTGATAGAAGTCACTCAATGGTATTAGGCTTAGATGGGAATATATATGTAACGGGCGATACGCTTTCGTTAGATTTTCCAGTAACTGCAGGCGCTTATGATACTACGATGAGCAGCGATGATAAAGGTGCAAATATATTTATATCAAGGTTGAATAGTGATTTGTCAAGCCTTATTACGTCCACATATTTGGGAGGAAATAATAGTGATCAGGGCTACGGTATTGCTGTTGACTCTAGCGCAGATGTATATGTTGTTGGACGCACTTATTCAAAAAATTTTCCAACAACAAAAGATGCTTATGATAGTTCATATAATGATGACAAAAACTTTGATGTCGTTGTTTCAAAACTAGATGGTAATTTATCAAATCTCCTTGCATCTACATATCTCGGTGGATCAGACACAGATTACCCTACTTCTATAGTTATAGGTTCGGATGGAAATGTGTACGTATCTGGTGTGACAGAATCATTAGATTTCCCAACTAGTGAGAATGCTTATGATACATCTCACAATTGCGTTGATGATGCATTCTGGGGGTACGGTTTAATTGATATATTTGTATCAAAGCTAGATGGCGATTTGAAGAACATTCTTGCTTCTACATATTTGGGTGGAAGTTACCCCAGTTTTTGTAATTTTGCAACTCTTGATTCTGTTGGAAATATTTATGTAGCTGGTTGGACGGCATCAGAAAACTTTCCAACAACCAAGGGTGCTTATGATGATTCATATAATGATAGTTATGTGGGTTCTGCTGATGCAATTGTATCAAAGTTGAATGGCAACTTAACAAAACTGCTTGCGTCCACATTTCTTGGCGGCTCTGGCAAGGATTTTGGTGATTCTTTAGCCCTAGACACAAATAGAAACGTATATGTTACTGGTAATACCGATTCAATAGACTTTCCAGTGACTCCTGACGCGTACAATACTTCTTATGAAGAGGATAGTACTTATAATAGTTTTGTTTCAAAGTTTGATAGCAATCTTTCTGCAGACACTTCAACGGGTAGAATATATGGTTATGTGAAAGACGCTAACGGCGAACCAATTGAATCTGCAAAATTAAAACTCAAGGGGGAAAATACAAAGTTTAAAGATATTAAATTTTCAGATGAAAATGGGTTCTTTGAATTTGCATATTTAGGGGCAGACTCTTATAAAATTACAGCAACTAAAGAGGGTTACAAAAAAGAACAACAGGATGTGGAACTTGGACAGGGTGAAGAGGAAGCGGTTGAAATCGTAATGGAGACAAAATAAAATCAAAGATAAAATGCATATCAAAATGTAATTAGAAGCTGGAGGCTGGAAGATAGAATTATACAGAATAATTTTAGTTTTGTAGTTTGAGTTTTTAGGATTAACATTTTGTGATTTAGAAGTTTTAAGATCTGAGTAATCTGTGGTTATTGTCTTCTGATTTGTCATTTTGCCTTTTAATTTCTAATCTTTGATATTAAAATATCCCGCTGTGTCCTCTGTGGTTAGATTTTAACAATACAAATAAAAAGGAAAACATAATGAAAACCAGCAAATTCATAGGTCTCATCGGTCTCGGCTACTGGGGAAAGAATGTTCTGCGTAATTTCTATGAACTCGGTGCGCTTCACACCGCTTGCGATACAGACCAGCACACACTCGCAGAGCGAAAGAAGGAATTCCCAAATGTGAGTTATACAGACTCATTTGAGGCTATGCTGCAGAATTCTGATATAAAGGCTGTTGCTATTGCCACGCCTGCGGTTACTCATTATGAGTATGTAAAGCAGGCGCTGTTTGCCGGCAAGGACGTTTATGTTGAAAAGCCTCTCGCCCTTACAGCAAAAGAAGGGCAGGAAATTGTAGATATTGCTGAAAAAGAAAAAAGAATTCTGATGGTGGGACATATCCTCCAGTATCACCCTGCGGTTATAAAACTCAAAAAATTCATAGCTTCTGGCGAGTTGGGAAAGGTAGAGTATATTTATTCTAATCGTCTTAATATCGGAAAACTCCGAACCGAAGAAAACATCCTCTGGAGCTTTGCCCCTCATGATATATCGGTTATCTTGATGCTTCTTGAACAGGACCCAATTGCTGTAACGGCATTTGGGGGCGATTATCTGAATAAAGGAATTTATGATACGACATTAACCACTTTAGAGTTTAAAAACGGCGTAAAGAGTCATATCTTTGTAAGCTGGTTGCATCCATACAAAGAGCAAAAGTTAATAGTTGTCGGCTCAAAGGCAATGGCTGTCTTTGACGATATGAGTAAAGAAAAGCTTTTTCTCTACCCGCACAGGATAGAATGGAGGAACGGTAAAATACCCGTTGCGCAAAAGGCTGACTATCAGGTCATCCCTGTAGAAAGCGGAGAGCCGCTGAATCTCGAGTTAAGCCATTTTATTGATTGCGTGCTCCAGAGAAAAAAGCCAATGACAGATGGCTATGAGGGACTGAGGGTATTAAAGGTACTGGAATTGGCAGAAAGCTATCTCTCTTCTTGCGTTTCACATAAAAATTCTTGTTTCATACACGAAAGCAGCTATGTTGACGAAGGAGTTCAGATAGGTGAGGGAACGAAGATATGGCATTTTTCTCATATCCTTAAAGGTTCGAGGATTGGGAAAAATTGCGTAGTAGGACAGAACGTAGTAATAGGCAATGATGTGACAATAGGCGACAGGTGCAAGATACAGAATAACGTGTCTGTTTATAAAGGCGTAATCCTAGAGGATGAGGTTTTCTGCGGTCCGTCATGCGTGTTTACCAATGTATATAATCCAAGGGCATTTATAGAACGAAAGCATGAGTTTATGAATACGCTTGTAAAGAAAGGCACCACCATCGGTGCAAACGCAACAATTGTCTGCGGCGTTACAATCGGGCAATATGCAATGATCGGCGCTGGCGCTGTGGTTAAGTCTGATGTTCGTGACCATGCCATAGTCGTTGGTGTTCCAGCCAGACAGATTGGTTGGGCGTGCAGGTGTGGGACGACATTAAATTTTAATAACGAACATGCGGTGTGTAATTATTGTAGAAATAACTACGTAATGAAAGGTGAAACGATAGTAAACGAATTAAATTAATCCCCCTTAGTTTCCCTTTAGTAAAGGGGGATTTGCCAATTTAATTATTTTGTTTACTATATATTTTTTCTAGTGGAGACTAATAAATGAAAAAATGCATTGCTGTATTGGCTGGAGATGGGATTGGACCAGAGATAATGAAAGAAGGATTGAAGGTATTAGATACAATCGCTAAGAAATTCAAACATACCTTTGAATATAAAGAGGCATTGGTAGGAGGGTGTGCCTATGATAAATTTGGTCATCCACTGCCTGATGAGACAAGGAAGATTTGCGACAGTGCAGATGCCATTTATTTTGGTGCGGTGGGTGGACCTAAATGGGACAGCCTGCCAGCAGAACTAACCCCTGAACGAGGGGCATTACTGCCATTGAGGTCAATTTACGGTTTGTTTGCAAACCTGCGTCCAGCCGTAATCTTTGGTCCACTGGCTGATGCAGCGTCTTTAAAATCAGAACGTCTAAAGGGAGGATTGGATATTTTAATTGTGCGGGAATTAACAGGAGGCGCTTATTTTGGCAAGAATAAGGTTAAATCGCTTACTTTAAAAGAAGGAACTGTTCAAGGTGATTATGCAGTGGATTATATGATTTATTCCGTGCCAGAGATTCAGAGAATTACCAGGGTTGCCTGTGAGGCAGCAATGAAACGCAGTAAGAAACTAACCTCTGTTGACAAGGCAAACGTCCTTGAAAGCTCAAAACTTTGGCGGAAGACGGTTGTAGATTACGTCCAGAAAAATTACCCTCAGATTCAACTTAATCACATGTACGTTGACAACGCAGCTATGCAGCTGGCTACAAACCCGAAGCAATTTGATGTAATTGTTACGGAAAATATGTTTGGTGATATACTGTCTGACTTAGCTTCTGCAATCACCGGATCAATTGGCATGCTTCCCAGCGCCAGCCTTTCGGAGACTGGTTTTGGACTATTTGAACCCATCCACGGCTCAGCGCCTGATATTGCAGGACAAGGCAAAGCCAACCCCCTGGCACAAATCTTATCAGGGGCAATGCTGTTAAAATATGCATTCGGACTTGGCAAAGAGTCTAACGCCATTGAACAGGCTATTATGGCGGTATTGGAAGATGGGTATCGGACGTGCGACATTGCTTGTGCCGCAACGCCAAAGGATAAAATACTTTCGACTTCTGGGATGGGAAATAAGGTAGCGGAGTATTTGGAGTAAGAGTAAATGCATTAAAGCTAACATATAACAAGAGACTGAACTTAATTATACTTCCAAAATCAAGTAATATGTGTGCGATTTTAGGGTATATTGATGAGACATTAGATTTTACAAATTGATGTAAAACAATATGATAATTGGAAAGTCTAATATAAAGTTAGGCGGATTAAGGATGTATACCTATGATTAATGTAAGTCCAATAAAACTATCAGGTAATTGGTTTGAAGGATTCGCTTTGGGTTTACATACCATTAGCAGTGAGTTTTTAGGGTATGATGAATTTGGCCATGAAGTCTTTGATACGAAAAGGAGCGAGATAGGAGATCTCCTATATAGACTCAAGTATGAATCAGATAAATCTTCGTTGAAAGAGATATTAGATGTAACTGTAAATTTTTTGAGTAATGAATGGAAAATTAGTGGAGTTTTAGACGGTATACTGCCCATCCCACCTTCTAAAAGCAGGACTTTTCAGCCAGTAATACAAGTAGCGAGAGGTATAAGCTCTGCGCTACAGATTTCCTTATATGAGGATTTTTTGATAAAAGTTAAGGAAACACCAGAACTCAAGAATGTGTACGACTATCAGAAAAGATTAGAATTATTAAAAGATGCTTTTGCCGCTAAAAATTTATCACTCAAAGGAAAAAATGTTTTACTTTTTGATGATTTATATAGGTCGGGAGCTACCCTCAACGCCATAACTCGTGTTTTGTCTGAAAAAGGCATGGTGAGTAAAGTATATGTCTTGGCACTGACCAAAACGAGGAGCAAATCATGACAAAAGTATTTATAGGTGGCTCAATAAAAATTACGAGACTAAATAAAGATATAAAACACAGGATAGATAACATCATCCAAAAGGAATATGTCGTTTTTATCGGAGATGCTAATGGTGCAGATAAAGCTGTACAAAAATATCTCTTTGACAAAGGTTATAAGAATGTACGTGTATTCTGCATGGGCAATGAGTGTAGAAATAACATTGGCAACTGGGAAACTAGGCATATAGAAGAAACCAAGAGTAGGAAAGATTACTATTATTATTCTATTAAAGACTTAGAGATGGCTAGAGAAACAGATTATGGATTTATGATATGGGATGGGAAAAGCAAAGGAACGTTGAATAACATTATTAACCTGTTAAAGGAAAATAAAAAGGTTCTGGTTTATTTTTCTCCAAATAAAGAATTCTACAAACTACTCATTTTTGATGATTTAGAAAAGCTTTTGGCAAGATGTGAAAAGAAATCCTTAGAGGTTTTTGAAGAAAAGTTTAAGGTATCACAAATCCTAAAGCAAGAACAGCCACAAGAATTCCACTTGGCTTAAACAGGTTAGCGCCAAGCTATAACCCTTAAATCCACCCAACCGCGAGGCGTTGGGCGGTCTCGAATATGAGCTGAGGAAGGAGGTAGAGATTGGCAAAGCCGAATATTCGCTGTCCAAACTGCGGCTATGAAGGACCCGGTGGCCTTTGGAAGATGGGGTGTGGGCCTCAGCTCTCGAGGTTTTCCTCTTCCTCTGTTTCATCATCCCATGGATCATCTACAAAGGCTTCACATACTCGAAACTCCAATGTCCGAAGTGCGGCAACACGAAGGTTGTACGCCTGTGATCCCATTTCCAAAAGTTCAACTGATACTAAGCCGCCCAACAACGGCATGCAGCCGATGCTCTTACAGCCGCGCGCGGCTGATGCCGATCGTTAGGCAAAACATTTATGACACTAAGAATATCAAATAATTTCAAGAATTAGAAATATGCAAGGCTTTTTTTGGATACCTGCGCTTTATTTAAGCTTGTAGTTCCAGACTTCAGTGAGCCTAGGACCCAGAACCCGAAAAACTATATTGAATTGGGAATGTCTGCTCATACAGTATCGTAGCCCACTAAATATGCGAAAGACCACGAAAGTCCTTTATAACAGATTCAGAATTATACTTCTTTCGTGTTTTTTCGCGTGTTTCGTGGGCTTAGATAACTTTGATTTTCATTAAATTTGGCGGTGTTTACGGCGCCCACAGATACATAAAAGACGGCGTGCCTGACCTGATAAACGTTTTTAGGTCAATATTGAGAAGATTAATAGAGCCAAAGCTAGAACTGGTGAGTTGTGAGTAAATGTTATTCTTGTAAGTTCCCGGTCTATGATATATGATAACCCGCGCCTTCGTTAGCCCTGATTCTTTCCTGGCTAAATCAATGGCTTCGTCGAGATAGCCGATTTGATCTATAAGCTTGTTTTCCAGCGCCTGCTGGGCAGTATAAATCCTGCCATCGGCTAGAGTCCTGAGTCTTTCAGAAGTTAACTCCTTTCTGTTCTCTGCAATAACCCCTAAAAACCTTTCATACATATTATCCATTACACCTTGAAATATCTTCCGTTCTTCCTCAGACATTGTTTTCAATGGTGAACCCATATCCTTATGTTCACCGCTCTTAATGGATGTGTCTTTTATGCCTACCTTTTGCAAAAGTCCCTCTATGCTGATATTGAGCATAATAACGCCAATGCTGCCAGTAACAGTGGTTGGATGCGCCAAAATCTTATCCGCTGAAACAGCTATGTAATAACCACCGGATGCCCCTAAATCCATAATGCAGGCGATAACCCTAATGCCAGTTTTTCCCTTAAATTGCTCGATTTCATGATAAATCATATCTGAGGCGGTGACCGTTCCACCAGGGCTATTGATACGCAGGATAACGGCTTTAATACGTTTATCCTTTGCCGCCATTTTGAGTTCTTCCTTTATACGGGCAACCATGTCAGGCTCTCCTGAGATACCCGCAATACCACGCTTTTCCTCCTCAGAAATGATACCTGAAATATCTACAATGAGTATCTTATCTTTTCCCTTTCCCATAATCGTTGTTTCTTTGAGTGGTGCAACGGGTGGGACCAGAGAAACGGATATTAAACTACAACCAGAAGAAAATATTAAATAGAGACAGAAAATGTAAACAGAGATATTTGGAAAATGATTATTTTTAGTGTTTTTCATACGAGATAAACCTTTGCTGTGTTTGATTATCTATTCAAGATAAATTAGAGAAAAACAGATTTCGCAGGTTACGCGGATAAATTGCGCTAAAACACGAGGAGTTTATTTGTAAGTTAAAACATCCTTGTGGAGAGTACCCCCCTAATGGCAATTTTCTATAATAACAGGGGCTCAATTCGTCTAGAAAGATAAAGCATGGTAAATATACTTCTACATCCCTCTTAAGTTGTAAATTTGTACACGAAGTGAAAATTTATGTCTGTACTTCTGTCAAATTTACCTCTTCAATTGAAGAATGCTTTCTCCATTTTTTTACGTATATATAAATTATAGGCTGATTTGTCTCGCGGTTTTTCAATGATGTCTTTTTATGCCAGTTGTTGAATTTGTCCTCCCCATCAATTTGAAATATAACTAGGGCGTTGGCAGGTATTCTGGCTGCGAGTTTTTCGTTTTCCATTACATATCTATTAAACTCTGTTGAAACCATTCCCAGGAAATTAGTATAATTACTCATTACCCACTCCTTTCAGAAATTCTTCTTTATACTTTAGCCAATTTTTATTAATATCCCAATCCCCATAAGTTAAAGCACTTTCAAAGTTTAGATTTAACATTTTCTTTGTCTGGTTCCCTTTTATATCATATTTATCCATGTGTGAAAATCCATGAGAACAATCATATCTTACTGCTACCTTCCATTCCCCTTTAACTTTTATTTCCAATTGCACAGTAAAACATATAACCTTATCCTTCTCCGTTTCATGATAATGACGTTTTCTTACTCCATTATCAAAAACAACAGCAAAATTAACTATTCTTGCCATGTAAAATTAGGAAATGTATATAACCACTGTGCTAAGGAGAAAATTTGTTAAAATTATCTAATCGTAGTGTATCGTATACAGTATTAATCCTTTTCCTTTTTATTTGTAAGTTTCCAATCATCTGATTCGGAATGTTTTTCCCGAAGGGCGTTGTTTTCTTTGGACATCTGTTCTTTTTCTATAACTAATGCAGAGCGCATTTGCATTAATTCTTGATTTATGAGCGATAACTCGTTTACCTTTTCCTCAAGTTCCATTACTTTATTGCGATGAATTTCGGTCTCACTTTTTTGATATTCGTATTTGGAGGCTGTGTTGATGGCAAAAAAGAGGCACATCAGGCAGAATAATACAACGCCTATTTTTAAGAATTTTGATGTCCTATGGCTGATTTGATTCACAAACCAATTATTCCATAAAGAATTTTTTAAGTCAAATGCAAACTGGTTTTATACCCAGATAGTTTTGTAATACTAAGTTGCGTTCATACGATCACCCTCCCCTTACCCCTCCCATCAGAGGCTGTGTTATAATTAGTTTTAGATAGCTTAGCTATACAATATATTGTGTTATACGTACTGCTTGAGGCTATATACGACCTGCGAAACACATTACGACACAGCCTCTCAATGAAGGGGGATATTTGTGAGTACTCTCCCCTTGGGGGAGAAGGTTGGGGGATGAGGGGCATCATATATTTTGAATGCAACTTGGTATAAGTGGTAATCAATTCTCAATTTATTTTTCGATTTTCTGGCATTTATCTTGACTGAAATAAATAAATTTGATATGAATTTTAGGATATAATTTATAATTTGTGTAACTTAAGCAGCGGTTTTCTTATAAGCGCAACCGAGACTGCTTTAGCCGTGATGGTTCAACAAGCTAACCATGCCTCGCCCTGAGCCTGTCGAAAGGTCAGATGAACGATTACGCTAAAGGTTTGGAATTCCTAAACATTAAATTTTTAAAAGGGTAAAAAATTAATGACAGAGTTAATCAGCAAGCTTGAACTAAAAAAGATTAATCAATTAATACTAAAGATTCAGCAATTAGCACAAAAAGTTGATATATTCTGCTCTGCGCTTTTGCTTCAGGCATGGAGAAGGATTTATTTTGTTTCAAATAAGAAAGAAGTTTACACCTCTCTAAAAAAACGAAAGGGGAACTGCCTGCGATGCGGCCGGTGCTGCCATGCGTCTTTAAAATGCCAGCACCTTGAATATGATGAAAATGGACTCTCCTTGTGTAAGGTATACGACAGAAAGCCAACCATGTGTTCACTTTATCCTTATAATGAGAATGATTATTTTTATCACCTTAGACCTGCGTGTGGGTACAAGTACTATGACGAATAAATAGTATTTATTAACTATGAAGAAGACGCCGCTTTATGATGCCCACATCGGATACAATGCAAAGATGGTGTCTTTTCATGGTTATTCAATGCCCCTCCAGTACGACAGTATCATTAACGAACATCATTGTGTCCGAAAAAATGCGGGTCTCTTCGACATATCCCACATGGGGAGATTTGAGGTTTCTGGAAATAACACACTCCCATTTATTCAACAAGTCATTACAAACGATGCAGGTCAACTTAAAGATAATCAAGTTCTGTACACACCAATCTGTAACGAACAAGGCGGTATTATTGACGATATCCTTGTCTACAAATGGAATGAAAAACGTTTCACGCTGGTAGTGAATTGTGGTAACAGGGAAAAAGATCATTTATGGTTACAGAAACAGGCGGTCGCTTATCAGCCTTCAGATATAAGGGATTTAACTGATAGCATATCTCTGATCGCATTGCAAGGTCCTCAATCCGTGTGTATGCTTGAAGCTGCATTGGGCAGCAAATTCGATTACATCAAAAAGTTTCGATTTGATGACTTTTTGTGGGATGGCGTACGAATAACAATTTCCAGGACTGGATACACAGGCGAAGACGGTTTCGAGATTTTTGTTGATGCGAAACAAGCCGCCAAACTGTGGAATCTCTTAATGGAAAAGAATAAACAGAATAGCCTGATGCCTATTGGGCTAGGAGCAAGGGATACACTACGATTGGAGGCATGTCTTTTATTGTATGGGAATGATATGGATGAAACAATAAACCCCCTTGAAACAACCATTGACTGGACGGTCAAGTTTGACAAAAACAATTTTTTCGGTAAAGATTCATTGCTTAGGCAGAAGACAAAAGGAATAGAGAGAAAACTGGTTGGGTTTGAGATGATAGATAGGGGTATTCCACGTCATGGCTATCCTGTGTTTAAAGGGAATGAAGCGGTTGGTAATGTTACCAGCGGGTCATTTAGCCCTTCCACGAATAAGAATATTGGTTTGTGTCTTATAAAATCGCAATATGCAAGAATAGGAGAGGAACTTCACATTCAAATTAGAGATAATGGTTATAAGGCACATGTTGTAAAAACCCCATTTTACAAAAGGAAATAACCTGGTGCGGTGTAGATGCAACCAAAAAGATATAAGAGGTGAGCGATAAATAAATTCGAAGCACGAAATCCGAAACCCGAAACAAACTATAATAAGTAAAGTTCATAAATTAAGATTTTAATATTTTGTATTTGTTTCGAATTTCGACATTCGTATTTTGGATTTATAACGAACATTAGACGTTACTAAAAATTTATAAAAAGTTTTTATAGGATGCTACATATGGCGAATATACCAAGTGAACTGCTTTACACAAAGACACATGAGTGGGTGAGGAAAATAAGTTCCAAAGAGGTAATTATGGGTATCACCGACTATGCGCAACAGCAACTGAAAGACATTGTTTTTGTTGAATTGCCGCCCATAGGTAAGGAGTTGAAGGCTGGTGTGCCCTGTGCAGTAGTGGAATCTGTGAAAGCCGCTTATGATATCTACTCTCCAATATCAGGCAAAGTTACCAAAGTTAATCAAAAAATTCAAGAAAAACCACAAGTTGTAAATGAAGATCCTTACGGTGAAGGATGGTTTTTACAAATTGAAATATCCAACCCGAACGAACTCAGCAGTCTGTTAAGCCCTGACCAATATCGGGTTGCCAGCGCATCCTAACATTGAATAAATATTGTTTCCGGAGTGCAATCAAATGAACAAACCTTATTTTAATGCAAAGCAATTCTTCATTATCTTTCCTGTATTCGTTATTCTCACTATTTCAATTCATTCCTTTGCACAAGATTCAAAAAATGCAAGTTTTCAAATTGAATATGCTCGACAGCGAGTGGAAGACCACCCCTACTCCCCTCCTTGCGAAGGAGACAATTTGAAAAATCTTAATATTACCACCCCTTCATCCCCTCCTTCGCAAGGAGGGGAAAGAGGGGTGGTTATAAAGTCCTCATACGGCGCAAGTAATGTTGAACAATTACCTCAAGCCGTTGAAACCCCTTTTGCCAAAACGACTGCAACACCGCACAGGATACCCGGCAATATGCGGTTCCGCCACGAGATGGCTGAGCTTCTTGGGGAAAAGGTCGGACCCGACGATTCTGGTGATGTTTATAATGCAGGTGGGCTTGCAGGTTATTATACCGGTCCAAAGGAACTCTTTCCCGGAAAAGGAAAGTTCGGGCAACTCTATCGCTTTTTGCCTGTAATCAGATGGTACGACCCTGCGTATTACTTTAATCCAGAAAATTTTCATCCCGGCAGTACTGTAAACGGTGAATTTACCAATGAGCAGTGCATTACCTGCCATATGGCGGAAAATCCTGGCATTGTGACTCAATGGAGACAGAGTAAACACGGGACGCCACCCGAAGGGAAAGAAATTGTCGGCTGTGACCGATGTCATGGAAAGAATCATGAGAAGCTTGTGATGCCTACATATACCCTCTGCGGTGAATGTCATGAAAAGCAACTCAAGGGACATCGGGAGGGAGAACGAGGTTCACATGCCCACGCCTATCATCTGGAGTTAGTAGATCAGGGATGTCAGATGGAGAAGCCTGCTGAAGAGACAACCGCCTGTCTTGCCTGCCATGCCATTGCTGAAAATCGGTGTGACGGCTGTCATACTCGACACCGATTTTCTACGGCGGAGGCAAGAAAACCCACCAGTTGTGGTGTGTGCCATTCGGGTCCAGAGCAATATGAGTATGAGATGTACATGCAATCATACCACGGTATGATTTATCAGGGGGAAGGACAAAACTGGGATTGGACAAAACCGCTCAACGCCAAAAACTATGTCGTTCCAACCTGCGCTTACTGTCACATGCAGGATGGAGAACATAACGTTACCAAAAATTCAACGGTTTACACCTACATGGGAACATCACTTGTGGATCGGGGGGCTTACCGGTACAAGGCAACGCGTGATGCATGGGTTAATACGTGTAAAGGTTGCCATTCGCCACGGTTTGCCAGAGACCACCTGGTAGCTATGGACGAGGCAGTCAAACTGAGTTTCACGAAATATCGCGAGGCAATGCTCATTGTGACGGCCTTATATAACGACAACCTGATCGATCCCATGCCCGTTGACCTTGCCCCTGATTCCATGGGTCATAACGTCTTTAGTCTTATGCCTGGAAAAGGAGAAATGAGAAAATATAACGTCTCAAATATCGAGAGACTGACCTACGAAATGCTGGTTGACATCATTGGCGCTATTTTCAAGGCAAAGGCGCACAATGCCTATTACAGTCCGATTTACGGGTACTGGGAATGGGCGCAGGACCGCTGGCTCATCCAGATTAAGGACGAGGCAAGCAAGCTTAAACGCTTCGCCGAAATCGAAGAAAAGCTAGGCATCAAGCACACCGCCTATTCCTTTTGGAAACACGGGGAGTATACGGATATGCTGCTGGGATGGAAGAGGAAGGAATGGGGGAAATAAGGTATTTCGGTACTTTTGTTGAAAGTGACTACAAAGTTTACAGAATCTTTTCTGTATACTTAATATACACAGCGTCTTATATAATTGCGCATGTTTTATTAAGAATATTGTTGCCATTGCCCCATGTATTAAAAACTTTTTCTATAGAGTGAGTCAATTCTTGCAAAGTTGAAAAATATCGATTATGTGT
>Ga0209212_1004218_pt1 | contig 17987 bp, 14 predicted proteins | sample RifGroC2_FD_183996 | JGI IMG/M metagenome (GOLD analysis project Ga0209212, IMG submission 183996) | Groundwater microbial communities from Rifle, Colorado, USA - Groundwater C2 (SPAdes) (version 2) | ecosystem: Environmental > Aquatic > Deep subsurface > Groundwater | place: Rifle, Colorado...
CGGCAACGCGCGTTTCGTCTGGCTCAGCAGGAAGATCGACCCTGCCCGCGCCGAAAAGGTGAAGAGCCTTGATTCGAAGACCGTGGGTCTGCTGGTCGAGTCCAAGCGTTTCTACCCCAAGAAGGCACTGGGCGGATCGCTCCTGGGCTTTACGGGCATTGACAACGAGGGGCTTGAAGGTGTTGAGCTGGCATTCGACGGGGCCCTGCGCGGTCAGAGCGGCTGGGTGCTGGCCGAGAAGGACGCTGTGGGCCGCACGGCCTTTGCCGGCGGCACGGCTCTGCAGTACAAGCTGCCGCAGCCCGGCAAGGACGTGGTCCTGACCGTCGACGAGGTCATCCAGCACATCGCCGAAAAGGAACTGGACGTTATGCTGGTCGAGACGCGGGCCAAGAGCGCCGTCTGCATCGTCATGGACCCGAAAACAGGCGCGGTGCTTGCCCTTGCGGTCCGCTCGACAGGCGGCGTGAAGCCGGCATTCAATCCCAACGCGCGCCAGCGCTACAAGCCGGCGGAATGGCGGAACCGGGCCATCACCGACGTCGCCGAGCCCGGCTCAACCTTCAAGGCGATCCTGGCCGCCGCGGCGCTGGAAGAAAAGATCGTGACGCCCAACGAACGCTTTGACTGCTCAGCCGGGAAGATCGCCGTGGCCGGGAGAACGATCCGCGATGCAAAGACGCACGGGATCCTCACCTTTTCCGATGTGATCGCCGATTCGAGCAACGTCGGGACGATCAAGGTCGCCATGCGCCTGGGCAAGGAGCGGCTGTACGAGTACATCGCCGCCTTCGGCTTCGGCCGGAAAACGGGCATCGACCTTTCAGGCGAGATCGGCGGACTCGTGAAGCATCATCGGCTCTGGCAGCCTTCGTCCATCGGATCCATCGCCATCGGCCAGGAGATAGGCGTGACGCCGATCCAGATGGCCGCGGCCTACGGCGTCATTGCGAACGGAGGCCTTCTGATGAAGCCCTACGTGGTATCGGAGATCGTGGACCCGCAGGGCCATGACGGCAGGCGCTTCGGCCCCGAGACGGTCCGGCGCGTCATATCCGAGCGCACTGCCGAAGCCACGCGGACCATTTTACGCGCCGTAGTGGAGAGCGGCACGGGCGGTCGCGCAAGGCCTTCGGGGTTCACGGCGGCGGGCAAGACAGGCACGGCCCAGAAGATCGACCCCGGGACGGGAGCCTATTCCCTTGATGAGTACGTCAGCTCCTTCATCGGGTTCGCTCCTGCAGAGGAGCCGAAGCTCGTGATTGTCGTGATGGTCGACAGCCCGAAGGGCGCGGTGCTCGGCGGCACCGTGGCGGCGCCGGTGTTCAAGGCCGTGGCGGAACAGAGCCTCGCCTACCTGCAGGTGCCGCCTGACGATGTGGGGGGCAGGACCCTCATGGTGGCGAAGTGACGGTCGGCGATGCGCTGAAAGTGCTGGGCCTGAAGGTGGCGCTGCCGCCTGAGTGGCGGAACAGGGAGGTGGCAGGCATCGTGCACGATTCCCGGAAGGTCGTTCCGGGAGCCCTCTTTGTGGCCGTGCGAGGCTATCACTCGGACGGCCATCAGTTTATTTCGCAGGCCCTGCAGCAGGGAGCAGCGGCAGTGGTTGCCGAGGAACTGCCCGTGGCAGCGGACGTGGCGGAGGCGCCTGTCTTCTCGGTGCCTGATTCGCGCGCGGCATTGGCGCTGTTGTCCGCCGCCTTCTATGGCCATCCGTCGCAGCGGCTCGCGCTCGTGGGCATCACAGGCACGAACGGCAAGACCACAACGAGCTATCTGGTCAAAGCGATCATCGAGGCCTCTGGCGGAATGTCCGGCCTGATCGGGACCATCGACTATCGCATCGGCAGCCGCGTGTATCCGGCACCCAACACGACGCCCGAATCGGTGGACCTGCAGCGCTTGCTGGCCGAGATGGCTGACCAGGGCGCCGGCCATTGCGTCATGGAGGTGTCATCGCACGCCCTTGCCATGAAGCGGACCCTGGGCTGCCGCTTCGTGAGCGCGGCATTCACGAACCTGACGCAGGACCATCTTGATTTTCACGGCGACATGGACTCTTATTTCCGGGCGAAGCTGCAGCTTTTCACGGGGCTCGCGCCGAATGCCACGGCAGTGGTGAACAGCGACGATGCGAGGGCCGACGAGATCATCGCGGCTACGAAGGCCCGGATGATCACCTTCGGGTTGTCGGACCGGGCGGAAATACGGCCCCTCGGGCCGATCACCCACGGCATTGACGGACTCGCGTTCTCCGCGCGAACGCCGGCAGGGACCGTGGTGGTGGGATCGCCGCTCGTGGGCAGGCATAACGTATACAATATTTTGACGGCCCTTGGCGTGGGCGTTTCCCTCGGCTTCGGACCAGGCGTTATTGCCCGGGGGATAGCGGACATGCGCGCTATTCCGGGCCGCATGGAGAAAGTGGAGGCGGGCCAGTCCTTCAGCGTCTTCGTAGACTATGCCCACACCGAGGACGCCCTGGCCCGGCTGCTCGAAGCGGTGCGGGAGGTGGCGCCCCGGCGGATCATCACCCTCTTCGGCTGTGGTGGCGATCGGGACCGGGCAAAGCGGCCCCGCATGGGCGCTGCGGCTATCGAGGGAAGCGACGCAGTGATCATCACCTCGGACAATCCGCGCAGCGAGGACCCTCTCGCCATCATCCGCGAGATCGAGGAGGGGCTGCGGGGATTGGCGAAGCGGGTTGAGAATGCAGACGCGCTGGTCACGAACCTGCCGAGAGCAAAGCACTACTGCGTGATCCCCGATCGGCGCCAGGCGATCGCAGCGGCAATGGCAACGGCAGAGGCCGGCGACGTGGTGGTCCTTGCCGGCAAGGGGCATGAGGATTATCAGATCATCGGCGCGAGCAAGATTCATTTCGACGACCGGGAGGAGGCGCGGAAGGCGATCGAGGCACTGCGCGGAAGATGATGCCGGGGGGCATTGTCATTTCGCTGCGCACGAATACCGGAGGCTCCGGGCACCATGAAGGAAGTTGACAGGGAAAATTTAAGGGGAATACTTCGGGGGGTGGAGGGAATGGAGATCAAGGGAATATCGATCGACTCCAGGACCATCAGGGAGGGAGAGCTGTTCGTTGCTCTCAAGGGGCCGCGCTTTGACGGACACGATTACGTGGCCGAAGCGATGAAGCGGGGGGCCTCGGGCGCCATGGTCGAGCGGTCGGTGCTGGAGGAGCGCTATGAGCGGCTCGGCGGGATGCATAACATCATACCCGTGGAGGACACGCTGCTGTCGCTGCAGGAGATGGCGGCCATGCACCGGAAGAAGTTCACGATTCCCGTAGTGGGCATCACGGGATCGAACGGCAAGACCACGACCAAGGAAATGCTGGCCTCCATCTTCCGGCAGCGCGGGCCGGTGCTCAACAACGAGGGCAATCTGAATAATCACATCGGCGTGCCGCTCACGCTGATGAAGCTCGACCGGACGCACCGCGCCGCGGTTATCGAAATGGGCATGAGCGCCCTGGGCGAGATCGAGCTCCTGGCCCGCCTGGCGAGGCCCGACGTGGGCGTTATTACGAACATCGGACCCGCGCACCTGGAGTTCCTGGTCACCATCGACCGCATCGCCCAGGCAAAGGGCGAGCTGCTGGAATATATGAAGCCCGGCGGCACGGCGGTGCTGAACGCCGATGATCCCTATTTCGGCGCACTGCGCGCCAAATTTTCCGGCCCTGCGATCAGCTTCGGCATCGAGCAGCAGGCCGACGTGAGCGCCGCAGATATAAGCCAGGGAAAGGACTATATCGACTTTACGCTCCGCGCCCGGGACAACAGCGTTCCGGTCCGGCTTCGGCTCGTGGGGCGCCACAATATCTACAACGCGCTGGCTGCGGCAGCGGCGGCCATTGCCGCAGAAGTGATGATCGATGCCGTCAAGGACGGGCTGGAAGCCTTCGTGCCACGGGCAATGCGTTCGGAGCTGAAGACGATAAAGGGGCGGGTGATGCTCGAAGACTGCTACAATGCCAACCCGCGTTCCATGGATGCGGCGTTGGAGACGCTGGTCACGCTCCGGCACGGCAGGATGACCATCGCCGTGCTGGGCGACATGCTGGAGCTTGGTGACGCGGCCGTCGAGGCCCACCGCGCAATCGGGCGCAAGGCCGCAGCGCTCGGCGTGGACCTCGTGATCAGCGTGGGAACGCTTTCCAGCCACATTGCCGAAGGCGCTCGTGCAGGAGGCATGTCGCCGGAGCGCGTGGTCTCTGTGAAGACGAACGCCGAAGCTGCGGCGCTGCTGCGCGAACGATCGCAGGAGGGCGATGCGATCCTGATCAAGGGATCGCGGGGCATGAAAATGGAAAAGATCCTGGAGGACTTCTGATGCTCTATCATCTCTTCTACCCGCTGCACACGTCCTTGTCGGGTTTCAATGTCTTCAAGTATATAACATTTCGGAGCGCCTGCGCAGTGATCACCGCGCTGGCCTTGAGCTTTCTGTTCGGCCCCCCGATGATCCGCTGGCTCCGGGCGCTGAACGTGGGGCAGCACGTTCGCGATGACGGCCCGCAAACCCACCTGGGCAAGCAGGGAACGCCGACCATGGGCGGACTGCTGATCATCGCCGCTCTGGTCATATCAACGCTGCTCTGGTCGGACCTGAAGAATCCCTATACCTGGACCGTGCTTTTTTCCGTCCTGGCCTTCGGCGCCATCGGGTTCTGGGACGATTACCGCAAGGTGGTGAAGAAGCGATCAAAGGGACTCAAGGCGAAGCACAAGTTCGGGCTCCAGATCCTCGCGGCCGCGGCCATCGGCATTTTTCTGCTGCTCTATCCCGATGATCCGGCCACGACGCGGTTGACCGTGCCTTTTTTCAAGACCCTGCTGATCGATCTGGGCTGGTTCTTCATCCCCTTCGTGGTTGTGGTGATAGTGGGCTCATCGAACGCCGTGAACCTTACCGATGGGCTCGACGGCCTGGCAGCGGGCCTGGTGGGGATCGCGGCAACGGCAAACGCGGTGCTGGTCTATCTCAGCGGCCACAAGATCATCTCGGACTATCTCAAGATCATGTTCATCCCCGGAAGCGGCGAGCTGGCCGTGTTCTGCGGGGCGCTCCTCGGAGCGAGCCTGGGATTTCTCTGGTTCAATTCCCATCCTGCCGAGGTGTTCATGGGCGATGTGGGCTCCCTGGCCCTGGGCGGCGCGCTCGGCACGCTGGCCGTGGTGACCAAGCACGAACTGATACTGGTCATCGTGGGAGGCATCTTCGTGGTCGAGGTTTTCTCGGTCATGATCCAGGTTGCGTCCTTCAAGCTGACAGGGAAGCGGGTCTTCAGGATGGCGCCCATCCACCATCACTTCGAACAGATCGGATGGCCCGAGACCAAGGTGGTGGTCCGTTTCTGGATCATCGGGATCATTCTGGCGCTCATATCGCTCAGCTCGCTGAAGCTGCGGTGATAAATAGCATAGCGCATAGCGCAGAGAGCAGAGTGAAGAGAGACGATAAACCCTTTGTACCATGCCCTATTCGTTTTGCGTAGTTGGAGGAATCGTGCAGCTTGATTTTCGAGGCAAAAAAGTAACGGTCGTTGGTCTGGCGCGGAGCGGCGTTGCAGCGGCACGAGCGCTCGCGGCGCTCGGCGCCGAGGTGACCGTGACGGACCGGAAACCGCTTGACCAGCTCGGGCCGCAGCTCAAGGCACTCGGCAGCGGCTTCGTGAAGGTTGCGGCAGGCGGCCACCCGGATCGTATTTTCCGGAACGCGGACCTGGTGGTGCTCAGCCCCGGCGTGCCGAAGATCGCGCCCCTGGCCGAAGCGCAGCGCCGGGGCGTTAAGGTGATCAGCGAGCTGGAGCTCGGCTGGCTGCTGTCGGACTCGCTCTTTGTGGGCATCACGGGCACGAACGGAAAGTCCACGGTGACGACCCTGGTCGGCTTGATGCTTGAGCGGGCAGGAAAGCAGGTGCTCGTTGCCGGCAACATCGGCACAGCGCTGACCGATGATCCATCGGGCCTGCGAAAAAAGGACTGGATCGTGGCGGAGATATCGAGCTTCCAGCTCGAAGATATCGATGCCTTCCGGCCCCGGGTTGCCGCAGTCCTGAACGTGACGCAGGACCATCTGGACCGCTATCACGGCATGGATGAATACGCCGGGGCAAAGGCCCGCATCTTCATGAACCAGAAGAAGGACGATGTCCTGGTCCTGAACGCAGATGATCCCCTTGTCAGGGCAATGGCAGGACTGGCGCGATCACAGGTCGTCCTGTTCTCACGGCTCAAAAATATTCCCGACGGCATCTGCCGGCAGGGTGACGCGCTTCTCTGGAAGGGCGAACGGCTCATCAGCGTCGATGAGATCAGGATCAAGGGCGTGCATAACATCGAGAATGCCATGGCTGCCGCGGCACTGTCCATCGCCGCGGGAGCGGACAACGGCGCTGTTGCGGCAGTGCTGCGCGAGTTTCCTGGACTGGAACACCGCCTCGAGCTCGTACGCGAGAAAGACGGGGTCACCTTCATCAACGATTCCAAAGGCACGAACGTGGGCGCCGTTATCAAATCGGTCGAGGGGTTCACCCGGCCCGTGATACTGATCGCCGGCGGCCTCGACAAGGGAAGCGATTTCAGCCCGCTTCACGGGCTGTTCAAAGAAAAAGTGAAGCTCCTGGTCCTGATCGGCAAGGCAGCCGGGGCCATGGAAGAGGCTCTGGGGTCGGCAACAGAGACGGTCGTTGCAAAAACGCTCCAGGAGGCCGTGCGGCTCGCCTCAACGAAGGCCGTGTCCGGCGATGTCGTGCTGCTTTCGCCGGCCTGCGCAAGCTTCGATATGTTCAGGGACTTCGAGGACCGGGGAAAACAGTTCAAGGATGCGGTGATGAAGTTGTAGTGCGAAATGCGAAATGCGGAGTGTGGAATGCGGAATGAAGTGCATCGCAAAGGCCATTATGACAGAACACTGCTTATCGCCATCATGGCCCTGCTGGCCGTGAGCGTCGTGATGGTCTACAGCTCGAGCAGCGTGGTGGCGCTCACGAACTACGGGGATCCGGCCTACTTCATGAAGCGCCAGATCCTCTGGGTCCTGATCGGGCTTGCAGGCATGGCCGTGGCAATGCACACGGACCACCGGGTGCTAGCGGACCAGCGCGCGGTCCTGGGGCTGCTTGTGCTCGCCCTGGCGCTGCTGGCCCTGACCTTTTTTCCGCACCTTGGTCGGGAGATCAACGGGGCCCGGCGGTGGCTGCGCCTGGGCGCTCTCACCTTCCAGCCCTCGGAGCTGGCCAAGTTCGCCGTGGTGGTCTATCTCAGCTACTATATCGCCAAGAAGGGCGAGCGCATCAGGGATTTTATGAACGGACTGGTTCCCGCCTTTGTCGTGGCCGGACTGTTTATGGGAGTGATGGCGATCCAGCCTGATTTCGGATCAGCAATGATGCTCGGCGGCGTGGTGTTCATCCTGCTGTTCGCAGGCGGCGCAAGGATCCCGCACCTGACCGGCGTGGTGCTGTCGCTGCTGCCGTTTATCTACATTGCAGTAACCGGAACGAGCTATCGAGCCCGCAGGATATTCGCCTTTCTCGATCCCTGGGCGGACCCCACCGGTGCGGGCCACCAGATCATCCAGTCCTTTCTGGCCTTCGGCAGCGGCGGCATCTTCGGCAGGGGGCTGGGTGAAGGCCGCCAGAAGCTTCTGTTCCTGCCGGAGCGGCACTCCGATTTCATTTACGCAGTGATCGGCGAGGAGTTGGGCCTGATCGGCGCGCTGGCCGTGGCCGCGATCTTCTGTGTTGTCCTGTGGCGGGGCGTGCGCGTTGCGCTGCGCTCAGGGGAGCAGTTCAGCAGCCTCCTTGCCCTCGGCATTACCATGCTGATCTGCCTCCAGGCCTTCATCAACATGGCCGTGGTGACGGGGCTGCTGCCCACCAAGGGTACGGTGCTGCCGCTCGTAAGCTACGGCGGATCGGCCATCGTGATTACCATGGCTGCGGCGGGCGTGCTGCTGAACATCTCGCGGGATGCGGGGTAGCCGAAGGCGAGAATCCAGGAGGGGAGGAAGGCAAGAGGGTATGACGAGAGGACGTGAGGCGACAGGCAGATGTGATGAGAAATGCCTTTGTTTACCTTCCTGACTTCTTAGCTTCTGGCGTTCTTTTGCTCGCTCGGGCTGGTTCGGCGAGCGGATCTGGTGAGGTGAAAGAAGCACATGAAAGTACTCATCGCCGGCGGAGGGACGGGCGGACATCTGTATCCGGGCATCGCCATTGCCCGCGAGCTGCTGCGCCATGCGGGGAGCGAAGTGCTCTTCGTGGGCACGGAGCAGGGCATCGAGTCCCGGGTGCTGCCGAAGGAGAACCTGCCGGTGCGATACATCACGGCCGGCAAGCTCAAAGGCATGGGCGTCGGAGCGATCGTGAAAACGATGGTGCTGCTCCCGCTCGGCATGTTCCAGTCCGCCCGCTTGCTGGGCGCGTTCAGGCCCCAGGTCGTGATCGGCGTCGGCGGCTACGCTTCGGCGCCCGTGGCCTTTGCTGCCTGGCTGCTCAGGATACCGCTCATCGTTGTTGAGCCGAACTCCTACGCAGGGCTGGCGAACAGGCTGATCGGGCGGATCGCCGACAGCGTGGTGCTCAGCTTTCCGGGTACGAACGAGCAGGGGTTCTTTCCCGCTGCGAAGGCGGTCGTGACGGGGCCGCTGGTGCGTGACGGGATCGACAAGGGTCTGCGCGAGAAGGCGCTCACGGAATTCGGGCTGAGCCATGACAGGTTCACGGTTCTGGTCTTCGGCGGCAGCGGAGGAGCCCACGCCATCAACAGTGCCATGAAAGAAGCGGCGGGTTCGCTGCAGGGAGTGAAGGGGCTGCAGGTCCTTCATCAGACAGGCGAGAAGGACGTCGAAGAGGTCAAGGCAGGATACGGCAACGCGGCCGTGGCGGCCGTGGTGCTTCCCTATATTTATGATATGGCCGGCGCCTATGCGGCAGCGGACCTGGTGATCTGCCGCTCAGGCGCCACAACAGTGGCGGAGCTGGCGGTCTGCGGGAAGCCCTCGGTGCTGGTCCCCTATCCCTTTGCAGCGGACAATCATCAGGAGTATAATGCGAGAACGCTCGCAGCCCGGGGGACGGCTGAAGTGGTCCTGCAGAAAGAACTGACGGCGGACGCGCTTGCGCGCATCATCAGGAAGCATGCGGAGGCGGGCAGGGCGCAGGCCCCCCGCATGGAGACGCAGGCAGCCGCCGAGATCGTGAGGATCTGTAAAAAACATGTTCAAAAAGATTAAACACATTCATTTTGTCGGCATCGGCGGCATCGGCATGAGCGGTATCGCCGAAGTGCTGCTGAACCTGGAGTACCGGGTTTCCGGCTCGGACCTGAAGGAGTCGGACACCACGGAGCGGCTGCGCAAACTGGGTGGCGAGATCTTCATCGGCCATCGCGCCGAGAACGTCAACAGTCCCCACGTGGTGGTCATCTCCTCGGCGGTCAAGAAGGACAACGTGGAGGTGGCGGCAGCGCGGGAGCAGCAGGTGCCCGTGATCCCGCGGGCCGAAATGCTCGCCGAGCTGATGCGGCTCAAGTACGGCATAGCGATCGCCGGCGCCCACGGCAAGACCACGACCACTTCCATGGTGGCCACGGTGCTGGCCGCAGGAGGCATCGACCCCACGGTGGTCATCGGCGGCAAGCTGAACAGCATCGGGTCGAACGCCAAGCTCGGCCAGGGCGAGTTCCTGGTGGCCGAGGCGGACGAGAGCGACGGAAGCTTCCTGCGCCTATCGCCGACCATCGCCGTGGTGACGAACATCGACGAGGAGCACCTCGACTACTACAAGGACATCGACGAGATCAAGGCCGCCTTTCTGACCTTCATCAACAAGGTGCCCTTCTACGGCGTGGCCGTGCTCTGCCTGGATGAAAGCCACATCCAGTCACTCATTCCGCACGTGCAGAAGCGGTACCAGACCTACGGCACGTCGACCCAGGCCGATTACCAGGCCCGGGACATTACGCTCAAGGCGATGGGCTCGCGCTTCCGGGTCATGCATCTGGACCGAGACCTGGGCTGGTTCGAGTTGAACGTGCCGGGCATGCACAACGTGAGCAACAGCCTTGCCGCCATCGCCGTGGCGCGGGAGCTGGAGATGGACGAGGAAGTGATCCGCAAGGCGATCAACGAGTTCGGCGGCGTTCACCGCAGGTTCCAGATCAAGGGCGAGGAGCGCGGCGTCACCGTCATTGACGACTACGGGCACCATCCGACCGAGATCCGGGCGACACTGGCGGCGGCCAAGGCCGGGCCTGAGCGGCGCGTGGTGGCGGTCTTTCAGCCCCACCGGTACACGAGGACGCAGCACCTGCTGGAAGGATTCTCCACGGCCTTCAATCAGGCCGATACGGTCGTGCTCATGGACATCTATGCGGCCGGCGAGCAGCCCATACCGGGCGTGACCGGCCAGGCAGTGTACGACGGCATCAAGCGGCACGGGCACAAGGACGTTACCTTCATTCCCGACCGGGACCGTGCCGTGGCGCATCTTGCCGGCGCAGTGCGTGAAGGGGACCTGCTGATCACGCTTGGGGCCGGCGACGTCTGGAAGATAGGGGAGCAGTTGCTGGAGCGGCTGCGCACGCGCAGGGAACAGAAGTGACGCCCGCAGAGAGGGCAGAAGATGGAACAGGTGAGCCATGGAGATAGCTGACTTTCGGGGAGAGCTGCGGCGGAACGAGCTGCTGGGCAGGCACACGTCCTATCGCATCGGCGGCCCGGCCGAGCTGTTCGCCGTGCCTGCTGACCAAAAGGACCTCGCAAAGCTCCTGAGCGTGGTCCGGTCCAAAGGGATGCCTTGCCTGGTGCTGGGCGGCGGGACGAACCTGCTGGTGCGCGACGGCGGATTTCGCGGCGTCGTGATCTGTCTCGAGCGGATCGCTGAGATCGAGATCGCCGGCGAGTACCGGTCCGTGGGCGGCATCTACACGCTCGTACGCGCCGAGGCCGGCGCCCCGCTTCGGCGGCTCCTGGCCTACACGCTCACGGCCGGCCTTGCCGGTCTGGAGTTCGCTACAGGCATACCGGGCTCCGTGGGCGGAGCGGTCTGTATGAACGCAGGCACGTCGGCCGGAGAGACGGGGGACGTGGTCAAAACGATTACGATGCTTTCGCCCGAGGGTGAAATGATCAAGAAGGGCGGCGATGAGATGGAGTTCCGGTATCGCCGCTCCTTGGTGCCGCAGGGCCACGTGGTGGTGGAGGCGCAGTTCGCGCTGCGGCGCGACGAGAAGGCAAAGGTGCGTGAGCGGGCCAGGAAGCTGATGGAATCGCGGAAACAGAACCAGCCCTGGGGATTTCCCTGCGCAGGCTCCGTATTCAAGAACCCGAACGACCGGTCCGCAGGAATGCTGATCGAAGCTGCAGGGCTGAAGGGGCGCAAGGTCGGCAAGGCGCAGATCTCGGAGAAGCACGCCAACTTCATCGTGAACCTGGGCGGCGCGAAAGCGGCCGACGTCATTGCGCTGATGGATATCGCCCGCGACGCCGTGCTCGATATGCATGGCATCCGGCTGGAGCCGGAGATCAAGGTCGTGGGAGAAGATTGACAGGCGGAAATAAGAGTGCGGAGTGCGGAATGCGGAGTGAAGGGCGGGGCATGGTCTCGCCAAGGCGCAAAGGGCGCAAAGCATGAGGCGGCGATCAGGAGTCAGGAGACAGGAGACAGCAGACAGGGGTTGGAAGCTACGAGCTGATAGCTGAGGCTTGCCCCGTCTTGAGCGGGGCTTGCCCGGGTTAGGATTGAGAACGTGACTATGAAAGTTACTGACAAAAAGATCGGCGTACTTCTGGGCGGGCTGTCGTCGGAGCGCGAGGTGTCCCTTGCAAGCGGCGCCGCCATCCTGAAGGCCCTGCAGGGGAAGGGTTACAATGCCGCGGCAGTCGATGTGGGCCGCGATGTTGCCGAGCGGATCCGCTCTGAAAAGATCGAGGTCGCTTTCATCGGCCTCCACGGGAAATACGGCGAGGACGGTGCTATCCAGGGGCTGCTTGAGGTGATGGGTATTACCTATACGGGCTCCGGTGTGCTGGCCAGCGCCATGGGCATGGACAAGGTCGTGTCGAAGCGCATGTTCGCGGCAGGCAAGCTTCTGGTCGGCCCCTATGCAGTCGTTGCCGAGACGGGCAAGGCAGAGGCACAGAAGGCGGTTCAATCCATCGGTCTTCCTGTTGTGGTCAAGCCTGTTGCCGAGGGGTCGAGCGTGGGCGTGAGCCTGGTGCACCGCACCGAGGAGCTGCGGCCGGCTCTTGATCTTGCTTTTCAGTACGGCAGCGAGATCCTCGTGGAGAAATACATCCGCGGCAAGGAAGTGCAGGTGGGCATCCTGGCAGACCGCGCGCTCGGGGCCATCGAGATCGTGCCGAAAGAGGCCTTCTATAATTATAAGGCCAAATACGAGAAAGGCATGTCGGACCATTTTTTCCCGGCCCGTATTCCGCCGCAGGCATACGACCGCACGCTGGAGCTCGGACTTGCGGCGCACCGTGAGCTGGGATGCGGCGGGTACAGCAGGGTGGATTTCATTGTGGACGAGCGCGGCGACGCTTATATTCTGGAAGTAAACACGCTGCCGGGCATGACGGCAACAAGCCTGCTGCCCGAGATAGCTGCAGGCGTCGGGATATCCTTCCCTGACCTCGTAGAAGAGATCCTGCGGCAGGCCGTCGAAGCTGATGCATAGAGCAGAGGGCATAGAGCAGAGGCATAGAGTGTATTGGTTGTTAGCCGGGAACGGTTCGTTGCGGCCGGAGGCCGTGAATGCGGGATTATAAGAACGTCAGGGTTCCCAGGAAGGACCGCGTTTCATCGTCGCGCACGACAGTAAAGCGCGTCACGGTCAGCAGGACCAGAAAGCCGCGGCAGACTGGTGCGGGCAGGGTTTTCGCGCGGCTCATCGGCATGGTCTTCATCGCAGCAGGGATCGTGCTGGGCTGGCAGGGATATCAGTGGGCAGTGCGGTCCGGCGTGTTCCAGGTCCGCGGCGTGGATGTAAAAGGGGTCAGGCAGTTGACGGAGCAGGACATCCGCAAGATCGCCGGGGTCATGGCAGGCGGGAATATCTTTACCGTGGACCTTGACGCAGCAGCGCAGAGGGCGCGCGCTCATCCCTGGGTAAAGGATGTGCGCGTCCACCGCAGGATGCCCGACCGGATCAGCATGGTCGTGACGGAGCGGGTTCCCGTCGCCATACTTGACACCGGCAAGACGAGGCACCTGCTGGACAACGAGTCCGTGGCCATTGCGCGCGCCGCTTCAGAAACGGCGCCGCTGCCGCTTATCATGGTCCGGAATGCCGCGGTTACCTACGGCGACCACGTGCGGGCCGGAGGCGTTCTTGCTGCGCTGGAAGTTCTGGCCGAGCTGTCCAGCCGGGGCGGGTGGGACCTGGGCAGCATGACCATCAAGGCCGACTCGGCCGACGCCGTCACCCTGGTCTATAAGGGCCGCGAGATCCGGATCGGTTCAGGGAACTATGTCGAGAAGCTGCGGCGGCTGACCGAAGTGATGGCTGACGTGCGGCAGCGCAAGCAGGATTTTGCCTACATCGACCTCCGGCCTGAACGGCAGGCGGCGGTGATGGTGCGTAGTAGTGCGGGAAGATGAGAAGATGGGAAGGGGTAATGGCTCTCGCATCCTCAAAACTTCTCAACTTCGTAATTTCGGGCTTTACTGTACCAGCGGGGGGAAGCCGTGGTGAAAAAACCGGATAACATACTGGTGGGACTCGATCTCGGCACGACCAAGGTCTGCGCCATCGTGGGCGCGGTGAAGGACTCGGGCAAGGTGGACATCATCGGGATCGGGATCAGCCCTTCCCACGGCCTGAAAAAAGGCGTGGTTGTCAACATCGACAGCACCGTGGAGTCCGTGCGGAAGGCGGTGCGCGAGGCCGAGCTGATGGCGGGCGTGGAGATCGATTCGGTCTACGTAGGCATTTCCGGCAGCCACATCAAGGGCATCAACTCCCGCGGCGTCGTTGCCATCAAGAACAAAGAGGTCAATCCCTCCGACGTGGCGCGGGTGATCGACGCGGCGCGGGCCGTGAACATTCCCATGGACCAGCAGGTGCTGCATGTCCTGCCCCAGGAGTTCATCATCGACGACCAGGACGGCATCAAGGAGCCCCTGGGCATGTACGGCGTGCGGCTTGAGGCAAAAGTGCACATCATCACCGGCGCTGTCACGTCGATCCAGAACATCGTGAAGAGCTGCTCCCGCGCCGGTCTGCGGGTGAACGACCTGGTGCTCCAGCCGCTGGCGTCGAGCCAGGCCGTGCTGACAGGCGAGGAGCGGGACCTGGGCGTGGTCGTCGTGGACATCGGAGGCGGCACATCGGATGTGGCGCTCTTTCTCGAAGGCAGCCTGTGGCACACCGAGGTGCTTCCCATCGGCGGCAACCACCTGACGAACGACATCTCCATCGGGCTGCGCACGCCGGCGTCGGAAGCGGAGAAGATCAAGATCAAATACGGCTGCGCGCTCTCCTCCCTCGTGAAGCACGAGGACACCATCGATGTGCCGAGCGTGGGCGGCAGGCCGCCGCGGGTCCTGTCGCGCCAGATCCTGTGCGAGATCATCGAACCGCGGGTCGAGGAGCTCTTCGGCATGGTGCAGCAGCGGCTCAAAAAGTCCGGGTTCGAGGACATGTTCGCCTCGGGCATTGTGCTGACCGGAGGCGCGGCGCTGATGGAGGGTCTGCAGGACGCGGCCGAGCATTATCTCGGCCTGCCCATCCGGCGAGGCACACCGCGCCATATCGGCGGACTGATGGACGTGGTGAACAGCCCCATCTACGCCACGGGCGTGGGGCTTGTGCTCTACGGCGCCGAGAACCAGCAGGACGCGCCGCGGAAGTTCATGAGCGGAGGGGTGATGAACCGGTTCTGGAAATGGCTGGGAGAGTACATTTAGCAGCATCGTAGAATTGAAATGGGGAAGTTGTAAATTTCAAATGTAAAATCTGCAATCTTCAATTTCCAATGTTTTCTGCCGTGCGGGAGGGTCCATGGACAATCTTGAATTTCAGTTCCAGGACATCATGGAGTTCATCGCCAAGGAGCGGCCGGGCGAAAAAAAGAAGGAGGGCGGGATGTTCCAGTTCGATGAAGAGAGGCTGCCTGCGAAGATCAAGATCATCGGCGTGGGCGGCGGCGGCAGCAACGCGGTGAGCACCATGGTGGCGTCGGAGATCCAGGGTGTCGAGTTCATCGTTGCCAACACGGACATGCAGGCCCTCGAACTCGCCCGGGCGCCGATCAAGCTCCCCATCGGTGGAAAGCTCACCCACGGCAGAGGCGCCGGCGGAAATCCCGAGGTCGGCAGATCAGCGGCTCTTGAGGACGCCGAGAAGATCAAGGCAATGTTCGTCGGATGCGACATGGTCTTTGTCACCGCCGGCATGGGGGGCGGCACAGGCACAGGGGCCGCTCCGGTCATTGCAGGGCTTGCGCGGGAAGTGGGAGCGCTGACCGTTGCCGTGGTCACCAAGCCCTTCAGCTTCGAGGGCATCACGCGCATGCACAAGGCCGAAGAGGGCCTGGCAGAGCTCAAGAAGAACGTGGACGCCCTGATCGTGATCCCCAACGAGCGGCTGCTGAACCTGGCAGAAAAGAAGACCACGCTGCTCGACTCCTTCAAGCTTGCCGACGACGTACTGGGCCAGGCGGTGAAGGGCATATCCGACGTGGTCATGGTGCCGGGCTACGTGAACGTGGACTTTGCCGACATCAAGACCGTCATGGCCAACCGCGGCAGGGCTGTCATGGGAACGGGCGTGGCCTCGGGCGAAGGACGGGCCGTTGAAGCGGCACAGAGGGCAATTTCGAGCCCGCTGCTCGAGGACGGCTCCATCCGCGGCGCTCGTGCAGTCCTGATCAACATCACCGGCGGCAATGATATGGGCATTTACGAGCTGAACGAGGCCTCGGCCATCATCAAGGAAGAGGTGGACGCCGGCGCGAACATCATCTTCGGCGCCGTGATCAATCCGGTGATGAACGAGGAGATCATGGTGACGGTCATTGCCACGGGCTTCGACGAAGAAGGCATCCGCGACCGGGTCAGGCGGCCTGTGAGCCTGCGGGACTACATGAAGGTCTCGGAGAAGCCGAGGCGCAGGCAGATCGAGTTCGATTTCCGGAACGAGGCCCTCGGCATCGACGGAGACGATATCGACAAGCCCACGTTCCTGCGGCGGCAGGCGGATTGAACGGTTCTCGCTTCACAGCAGGTGCGAAGCTCACTGAAGTGGATAGTATGTTTTTATTAAGGTATTGTTGCGTGAACCTGTCGTCTGATATATTTTGTGTATGAGATCGGGGGCATGCTATGACGAGGCCGAACATAGATATCGACGACCGCCTCGTTAAAGAGGGGCTCAAGCTCACTCGCTTGAAGACGAAGAAAGAGCGCATAAACTTCGCCCTTGAAGAGCTCGTCCGCAAAGTGAAGAGGCGAAAGATGGTGAAGTTCGAGGGGTCTGAAGTGTGGGAAGGCGCCTTGGTCGTATGAGGGATGGCAGGCTATAAAACGGTTCATTACCAGCGTACAGATAGTTTACTACTGAGATGGCTGATCAAAGCGAGTGGTCATGAGCAGTCACGAACTGCATATCGTCACCGGCGCTTTCGGGTTTTCCGGAAGCTACATTGCCCAACGGCTGCTCGATGCAGGGCATGAGGTCCGGACGCTGACGAACTCCCTTCATCGCTCCCATCGGCTGTCAGGCGGGGTCAAGGCCTTTCCTTTCAACTTCGACAAGCCCGCAAAGCTGATCGAATCCCTTCGCGGTGCGTCCGTCCTGTACAGCAACTACTGGGTGCGTTTCAATTATGGCAAGGACTTCTCCTATGCTAAGGCACTAGAGAATTCCCTTGCGCTCTTCGACGCGGCGAAGAAAGCGGGCGTCAGGCGTATCGTTCACATCAGCATATCGAACCCAGCGGAAGATTCGCCCTTCGAGTACTTCCGGGGCAAGGCCCGATTGGAAAAGGCCATCAGGCAATCGGGCCTGTCCTACGCCATCCTGCGGCCGGCCGTGCTGTTCGGTCTCGAGGATATCCTGATCAACAACATCGCCTGGTTCCTGCGCCGGTTCCCGGTCTTTGGTGTCTTCGGCGATGGGAACTATCGCCTTCAGCCCATCTATGTCGATGATCTCGCAAGGCTCGCCGTGGAACAGGGAAAAGGAATAGAGAACAGTGTCATCGAAGCCATCGGGCCGGAGACCTTCACCTACCGGGAACTGGCCAAAACGGTCGGCAAGATCATCGGCAAAAAGCGGCCAGTCCTGTCCCTTCCTCCCGCCCTCGGATATATGATGGGCACGGTCACAGGCTGGCTGCTGCGGGACGTTACTATAACGCGTGATGAGATCGAAGGGCTGATGGCGGGGCTGCTGTACACTGACGCGTCGCCAACAGGAGCGACGAAGCTCACTGATTGGGTGCGGCAGCACGCATCTGCTGTCGGCAGGCACTACCACAGTGAGCTGGCGAGGAGGAAGGATCGGCGCACGGAATACGGCCGCTTGTAGTGAATCATTTTCTGACCTGAGCAGGCTGAACAGGCGTAACGCTGTCGAACGAAGAGTTTGCCGATGCCTTTTCCTTTTCGATGGTGCGCTCCATTCCCAGGCGCGTATGGGAAAATCCGTAGGCCGATGGTTCCTCTTCCTGTTTTACAGCCTTCATGAAATCGCAGTTCCAGCAGTTGTGCAGTTTCTGAGCAAATGTCCCCTGGATAGTGCCGCCGCAGAGCGATCCAGCCACGACCCAGCAGGCCCGGCCGGCATTGGAGCCGCCGTGAGCGCTGTCCAGTTCCGCATGAATGGTGACGGGGCAGACTCCCAACTCCTCTGCCTTGGCACCTCCGGGCTCGCGGCCGCATTTTTTGAACTCCCAGCAGTTCTTTTTGCCCTGTTCCGCCTTGATCGGTTCCTGCACAGCTATCAACC
>Ga0209212_1004220_pt1 | contig 17982 bp, 14 predicted proteins | sample RifGroC2_FD_183996 | JGI IMG/M metagenome (GOLD analysis project Ga0209212, IMG submission 183996) | Groundwater microbial communities from Rifle, Colorado, USA - Groundwater C2 (SPAdes) (version 2) | ecosystem: Environmental > Aquatic > Deep subsurface > Groundwater | place: Rifle, Colorado...
GTCTTGATTGCTTTAACCAGAATTATCCATTTGCCGGCAATGCCCGCTTGGTCGGAAATACCAGCGCGAAAGTACTGCCCTTGCCCTCCTCGCTCATCACCTCGATCTTCGCCTGATGACGCATTGCAACATGCTTGACGATGGCCAGCCCCAGTCCGGTGCCGCCCGTCTCTCTTGATCGGCTGCGATCAACACGGTAAAAACGTTCCGTCAGACGCGGGATATGCTGTGCCGCAATACCGATACCGCTGTCCTGCACCGAAAATACCGGTTGTTCGCCGCGCTCTTCCCAACGCAACGAAATTATACCGCCTGCCGGTGTGTAGCGAATTGCATTGCTGAGCAAATTGCCGAATGCGCTGCGCAGCTCGTCGCGATTGCCGAGCAATTTTGCGCTGCTCTGCACCTCCAGATGCACCGAATGCACGCCTCCATTCAACAGCTGCCCATCCTGATAAATCTCGCTGAGCAGCGCCTCCACATCTATAGCTTCCTCGCGCAACGGACTCCGGTCATTCTCCAGGCGCGACAGGGTGAGCAGATCGGTGACCAGGTTCTCCATGCGTTTGGTTTGTTCTGTCATCCGCTGCAAAGCATGCTGCGCATCCTCCCGGGTAAGGTCGGTCATATCCCGCAGGTTTTCGACATAACCATTTACCACCGTCAGCGGGGTGCGCAGTTCATGCGAAACATTCGCCACAAAATCGCGGCGCATGGCCTCAATGCGCTCCAGTTGCGTAACGTCGCGGCTGATCAGCAATCGTTTGTTCACGCCGTAAGGAATAAACTTGATGGACAACAGCATGTCGTCATGGCGAGCCGGGCGCATCACCAACGGTTCGCTGAAATGTGATTCCTGAAGGTATTCGATGAATTCCGGCTGGCGCACCAGATAGGTAATGTCCTGCATCAGATCGTGTTCGGCATCGAGATCGAAATGCTGCTGTGCCAGCGGATTGCACCATTCGATACGATTCGCCTCGTTCAGAATTGCCACGCCCTCCGGCAACGCGGCAGTAGCCTGCTCGATATGCTGCAGCTCGTCTGCCAGTTCCAGCCTGGTCTGGTTGTGCTGCTTGACCATCTTGTACAGCCGGGAAAACACTTCATCCCAGACACCTCCCGCTTCGGGAATGGTTTCAAGGCGCGCATCCTGCAGCCATCGCCCCAGTCGATACAGTTGCCGTGCATGGTTTGCCATCACAGCCAGCAACACCAGCAGCATGAACAGCAACGCCGGCGCAGCCGAGAATACCGCCCACAGCAGCAACGCAAACAGCGTGACCAGCACGACGGGTATGCTTAGACGTAGCCAGAAATCCTGCAATGCCTCTCCTTTTAGCTGACGGAAAAACGATAACCGCTACCACGCACCGTCTGGATCAGCCCGTCCATTCCAAACGGCTCCAGCGCGACACGCAACCGGCGGATATGCACATCCACCGTGCGTTCTTCGACAAACACCTGAGACCCCCACACCTGGTCGAGCAACTGCGTGCGACTGTACACCCGCTCCGCATGGGTCATGAAAAAATGCAGCAGGCGAAACTCGGTGGGGCCAAGCTCTACTGCCCTGCCCTTTGCAGTGGTGCGGTGCGAGGCTGGCGACAGCTCCAAGCCGCCTGCCGCAACTGTTTCATCCGGCATCTGCGGAACATGCCGCCGCAACACGGCACGAATGCGCGCCATCAATTCGCGCGGCGAAAACGGCTTGGTGATGTAGTCATCCGCACCGGACTCCAACCCCAACACCTTGTCGCGTTCTTCGCTGCGCGCAGTCAGCATGATAATCGGAATACCCCGGGTACGCGCATCGGTGCGCAACTGTTTGGCCAGCGCCACACCGCTGATACCCGGCAGCATCCAGTCCAGCAGAATCAGATCCGGCGCATGATTCTGTATTTGCTCCCACGCGCTATCCGCATCCCCGACGCACACGGCCTGAAATCCCGCCCGCATCACATTGAACGACAGCAACTCCTGGATCGCCGGTTCATCTTCCACTATCAAAATTTTTGCGCCCGTCATCTGGCCATTATCCCGTAATCAAAGACCGGGAGAATATGAAGAATTTATGACAGGAAGATGACACGCATCAGGTTTATGAATGGGCGTGACGCTGGCCACGCATCATGTTGGGCAGCATGGCGCCGACCAACATTCCTGTCACACTGAACAGCAACCCGACCAATTGCGGCGGCCAGTAGGTGTCAGGCTGAAGAACTTCCATCAACAGCCATGCACCCAGGCCCAACACGATGGACAGCAGTGCACCCTGATTATTGGCGCGCTTCCAGTACAAGCCGAACACCAGCGGCACGAAGGCGCCGACCAGCGTAACCTTGTACGCATTCTCGACCATGTGAAAGATGCTCGATTCCGAATTCAGCGCAAACCACAGCACCAGCACACCGAAGGTCAGCAGGATGATGCGCATGGTGCGCAACATCTGCTGGTCGCTCATGTGCCGGAGCGCAAAGTGCTTGAGGATGTTCTCGGTAAACATCACCGAGGGTGCGAGCAGGGTTGCCGAAGCCGTGCTCATGATCGCCGACAGCAATGCGCCGAAAAACAGCACCTGCGCAATCAGCGGCGTGTGATTCAGAATCAGGCTCGGCAGAATCATCTGGGAATCGCTCTCGATCATGTCGCCAAAGAATTCCGGATCGATCAGTGTCGCGGCAAAGGCCAGGAACATCGGAACGAAAGCGAACGCAAAATACAGCACACCGCCCAGCACCGTACCGCGCACGGCGGTCTTTTCATTCTTTGCCGAAGTGATGCGCTGAAACACGTCCTGCTGCGGAATGGAACCCAGCATCATGGTCAGCGCCGCGCCGATGAAGGGTATCCACGCTTCCATGCCGCCGCCGGGGAACAATTGCAGCTTGCCGGCGGCTTCCGCCTGGATGACCACGTGACCCACCCCGCCCGCACCGTCGCTGATCAGTACGGCAATCAGCAGTAAGGCCGCCATGATCACGGTCATCTGCACGAAATCAAGCAGGGCTACCGACCACATACCGCCGAACACGGTGTAAGCGAGCACCACGGAAATGCCGATGATCATGCCGGCCTGTTGCGTGACGGCGCCGTCGCTGACCACATTGAATACCAGTCCCAGCGCCACCACCTGCGCGGACACCCAGCCGAGGTAGGAAATCATGATGCACAGCGTCATGATCAGCTCCACCGTGCGGTTGTAGCGGGCGCGGTAATAATCGCCGATGGTGAGCAAATTCATGCGATAGAGCAGCGGGGCGAAAAACAGTCCCGCGAGTATCAGGCACATGCTGGCGCCGAACGGATCGGCCACCACGCCGCCCAACCCCTCCTGCACGAAAGTCGCGGAAACACCCAGCACCGTCTCCGCGCCGAACCAGGTAGCGAACACCGTCGCGGTGACGACAGGCAACGGCAGGTGGCGCCCCGCCACTACAAAGTCTCTGGAATTGTGCACGCGGGTCGAGGCGTACAGACCGATGCCGACGGACACCAGCAAATAGAGAGTGACGAACCATATCAGCATATCGGCTACTCGCTCATTCAAGAAATAATGGCGATTCTAGCAGCCCCGCGAAAAACAGGGGTAGTCAGAGTTTTGTGCTGCAAGCTTTGATTGCGCAAATAGAAAAGCGGCCTGAAGCCGCTTCCCTATTTGCGGAATAATGCGGTTACTACTGCAAGAGCTCGCGCCAGATCACCCGTTTTCCGGAAAACCCTGCAGCAGTTGCCAGGAATTCCACATTTTCATTTATATCCGGCGTTGGATTGGTCGATGTTACGACCCCGACTCTGGGTGCGCCCTCTACATAGAGAACGTTAATGCCGACGATGGTGGAGTCATACTTCAATGAAGCCAGGTCGGTTGCCGTATTGATGGCGCCGCCTGTCTTGTAGTCGAAGAAGTTGAGCCAGCCATACCCGCCCGGCGAGCAGACAGTATTCGAAGGAACGATGGTGGGGGCCCGCAGAGTGCCTTCCACCAGTTTGCTGTCGATGTTCACGGCCCCCCGCTGTCCGGGAAATCGACATACCAGCCGCGGCCGGTGTAGAAATTCACCGCGTTGCCGGAGGTCAGGCGGGTAGCCGTGCCATCCGGGTTGTTGCTCAGGGTCTGGTTTACCAGGGTATTGCGCGGATTGACCAGCGGGCTGGTCGCATTGTCGTCCTTGATCGCGTACTGGGTCTGCGGCTGGGTCGTGGTCATCAAGCAAGCGCGGGCATCCGTTGCAAAAACAATAAAATGGCCTACGGGCCGTTCCTGCCAAAAAATCGCCCACTTGTCGGATTGGGTCTTGATGCTGACAGTTTGTTGAGTATTATTACCGCACCGAGAGGAGTGCAACCATGCAAAATATACAAACCGGGAATCCAGTTTGCTTACAGCGCCAACAAGGCTTCACACTGATCGAGTTGATGATCGCGGTGGTAATCGTCGGCATTTTGGCGGCAATAGCAATTCCGGCCTACACAAAATATGTCGTCAATGCGAAGCGCGCTGCGGCAGAAAGCTTCATCATGAGCGTCGCCAACAAGCAGGAGCAGTATATACTCGATGCCCGCCAGTATGCGACAACCTTGGCCTTGCTTGGCATGTCCGCTCCTGCAGATGTCGCCGCAAATTACAATGTCGCTATCGTCAATGTTAGCGCCACGCCTCCCACCTATACCATCAACGCCACCCCGATTGGTGGCCAGTTGGCCAATGACACCGAATGCGGCACCGTGAGCATTGACCAAGCAGGGACAAAAGGTATAACCGGTACTGGCACAGTGACTGGGTGCTGGTAATCGGAAATCATGAGACCCGAAGCCATGCTCACACATGTTACAGATCCAATGGCAACTCGCGCGGCTTATCGCGCAGAGAATGGCCCGGCTTCACTTTTACATCGGGGGGCGTGGGGTAAATCAAATTCCAGGTCGACGTTGCAGCCTAGGTTGTCGGGCTTTACTCTGGTCGAGCTGCTCATCACCATCGTCATAGCCGGCATACTTGCATCGCTTGCCGTCCCTTCTTTCCGTGAATTCATCGCCGGGCAGCGCATCCGGACCGCCTCATTCGACATCATGGCCACGTTGGTTCTGGCGCGCAGCGAAGCAATCAAGCGGAATGCCAATGTAACGGTTACCCCGGCAGGCGGCGTCTGGACGAACGGCTGGTCAGTGGCGGCCGGCGCCACTTTGAATCAGCAAAGCGCATTGCCTGGCCTGACCATTACCTGCACGGGCGACTGCAACCCCATTACCTACGCAGGTAATGGGCGCCTTCCTGCTGGTGCGGCTGCCCCGTCTTTTGAAATCAGCAGCACGTCGAGCGCCAGCGTGCGTTGTATCAGCATTGACCTCGGTGGGCGGCCCAACAGCAAAGTGGGAACCTGCTCATGAATATCTTCCGTAGCACGTTATGTAGGCAGTCCGGCACCAGCATGATTGAAGTGCTGGTGACCCTGATTATTCTGCTGATTGGTCTATTGGGTTTGGCTGGTTTGCAACTGCATGCGCAGCGTTCAGAGATGGAGTCCTACCAGCGCGTCCAGGCGTTGGTTTTGTTGCAGGATATGGTCGGACGCATCAATGTCAACCGCGGGGTGCCCGCATGTTATGACACCACCACCCTCAGCCCTGCCTATCTGGGAACAAATGCTGCAGGCACAGGCATCATTGCAGCCCCTGCGTGCGCTATTGGAACCGCCGAACAGAACGCGCAGGCCGAGCAGGATATGGACGACTGGAGCAACCTGCTGGCCGGCGCTGCTGAAGCAGGCAATACCGGTGCCATGCTGGGTGGGCGTGGTTGCGTCGATTTTGACGCCGCTTCCAGTGTCGCTATGGTCAGCGTGGCATGGCAGGGGCTGGGAGACACAACAGCTCCTCCTGCCAGTTTGAGTTGCGGCACTGGGTTGTATGGAAGCGAAGCCAAGCGGCGTGTAGTCAGCCTGCCTGTGCGATTTGCTACTCTGGCGGCACCATGATGAACACCACCCGCAAACTTGGTAATTCTTTTCCACCTCGCCGGCAAGCCGGTTTATCGCTGGTGGAACTGATGATCTCGCTCACCATCGGTCTCGTACTGTTGGCAGGAATCACAACGCTAATCGCACGGCAAAGCATCACACGCAGCGAACTGGAAAAATCCAGCCGGCAAATCGAAAACGGCCGCTATGCCTTGCAGATACTGCATGACGAAATCGAACATGCGGGGTTTTATGGTGAATATTCCCCCTCAGCTACCACTACCTATACGGTACCTGCTGATCCATGTGACACTGCGGTGGCCAATCTGGGTTGGAATTCCGCTACCCCGGCGATACCGGTGGCTATCCATGGCTATGCCGGGGGCGCCGCAGACCCAACTGCGACAAGCTGTTTGGACAATTACAAACCCAATACAGCGGTACTTGTCACCCGCCGGACGGCTACCGTCACGGTCGCTGCAGCCGCGGCCGATGGTGTTACTACTTACCTCCAGACATCCCGATGCAATACCGATACCATACCGTTTGTGCTGGGAACAGCTGGCTTCACCCTGAAACAAAAAGACTGCGCCACGCTGGCTCCACTGCGCCAATATATCGTGCGTATCTATTACATCAGCACCTGTAGTATTTGCGACACCGACACCCTTCCCACGCTGAAAGTGGTGGAGTTCATAAACAATGCCCAAACTACTATTCCCTTGGTGGAGGGCATCGAAAACATGCAATTTGATTACGGAATTGATACCACAGGCGACGGCTCTTCTGACGCCTACACCACAACCCCGGTTAATTGGGAGGACGTCATGGCGGTTCGTGTGAACCTGCTGGCGCGCAACAACGATCCTACTGGCGGCTACACCGATAGCAAATCCTACACCCTCGGTGAGTATGGAGCAGTAACACCAGGCGGAGCTTACAAGCGTCACGTTTACAGTCAACTGATTCGCGCCGTCAATCCAAGCGGGCGGAGGGAGTAGCCATGAGCACCAGAAACAGGCAACGCGGCGCAACTCTGGTGGTTGGCTTGGTTATGCTGGTAGTGTTGACCCTGCTGGTCTTGTCGGCCATGCGCTCCAGCAACATTAGCATGCGCATCGTCGGTAACATGCAGATGCAGGAAGAAACAGCGACGGCGGCCGTGCAAGCCACCGAGCAGGTCATCAGCACCAACTTCACCGCCAGCCCTGCTTCACAAGTCATCGCAGTGGATATCAATAACGACGGGACCACGGATTACACGGCCAACGTGCCGGCGCCAATCTGCACGGGCTCCCTGTCGCTTACCAATGTCAACCTTGACCCCACTAACCCCGCCGACAAAGACTGCATCAGCAGCGGCACTGCCCAAAATACCGGGCTGATGGTCTCGGGGGTGGCTGCGGCTACCACAGGACAGTCGTGGTGTTATTTGCAGCAATGGGAAGTTCAGGCGCAAGTGACCGATGACCGCACCGGGGCAGTCGCAAACAGCGTTCAGGGGGTATCCATGCGCGTTCCAGCCGGGACGGCCTGCCCCTGATTATCAACGTTAGCTTGGAGGATCCATCATGAATACGATTCGACTTATCCAGAGCTGCATGTTGGCCGCCTTGCTGGGACATTCCACCCTGGGCAACGCGGAAGACATCGACATTTACAGCGGTCTGGGCTCTTCCGTTAACACGCCGAACGTACTGCTCGTGCTGGACAACGCCGCCAATTTTTCCTCCAGCGCCGCCGGCGCGACCTGTATCATCGACGGCGTTGCTACGGCACTAAGCGGTACAGTGGGCGGCATCGAGCAGTGCGCCTTGTATAACGTGATTAGCGGCTTACCCGTCAATGCAGACGGTAGTGCGCGGATCAATATCGGCGTCATGCTATACAACGACAATGACATCCGCGATGTCAGCGGCAACCTTAAATGTGGCGCACCAAATGCCACGGGGGGTTGCCTGGCGCAACCACTGATTCCCATGGATGCCGCCAACAAACCGGGCATCATGGCATGGATAAAATCCTGGGTTACTACGGGAGGTGCGGTTACCGGTCAGGTCAAGGCATCGGGAGAGGCCACCGCCGCAGCCATGCAGGAAGCATGGGCTTACTACCGTGGCAGCACCGGGCTTTCCGGACGTTCCTATGCGGGCATCCAACCCGACGGCGGCTGCCAGAAGAATTTCGTGATTTTCATTGGGAATTCATTTAGCTCTTCCGGCACTCCTGGCGACACAGAAGCGGTTGCCAATGCCCTCAACAATGCTCCCGGCGTGACCGCTGCGCAGAAGTTGCTGCTCACCAACACCGTCACTTCATCGTGCGGCAGCTATACCTTCCCCACCTCCGCCCATGAAAACAAAGGCTTCTACGCCGACGAATGGGCGCGTTACATGAATCAGGCCGACCTTTACGGCACTCCGGCAGGCGTGCAAGGCATTACTACTTACACCGTCGGCATCCTGGGAGCAAGCTGCCAAGCCGAATATGCGGCAACCCTGAGCAACATGGCGCGCTATGGCGGCGGCAAATATTTCGCCACAACAGACTACAGCAGTCTGGTTGTTGCCATCCTGAAAATCCTCAATGAGGTGCAGGCCGTCAACAGCGTTTTCTCTTCCTCCAGCCTGCCGGTCAGCGTGAATGCCCAAGGCACCTACCTGAATCAGATTTACATGGGCATGTTCCGCCCCGACCCTGGTGCGCTGCCAAGATGGGCGGGAAACCTCAAGCAATATGCGTTCATCTTGGACCCCTCCAGCGGCACCCTGCAATTAGGTGACAGCATCGGCAATCCGGCGCTCGATTCCTCCGGCACCGGCTTCCTTTCACCCAACGCAATTAGTTACTGGTCTTGCGCAAGAACGGACAACCCCTACTACACCGGCACGTTGACTGCGGCACAACAGACGCTATTGACCGCCAACGGTCAAATTTGCGCCACCGATCCCGTAAGCGCCACTGATCCCACCAATGGCGGTTTCTGGATAAATTATTCAAGTATGACAAATTCCGCGGGTAAGGGATTCGACCTGCCGGACGGCGAACTGGTGGAGAAGGGCGGAGCAAGCCAACAACTACGCCTTGCCAATCTGGCCAATAACTATGCAACTTCTCCGGCCACACCGCGCAATCTCTACACCTATTGCCCAAGTGGATCCAGTTGCCAGGCTGCCCTGACGCATGCCGATAATGCCTTCGCCACTTCCAATGCCGCCATCACGGCGGCGATGTTTGGTGGCTCCAGCAGTGTGAACATCTCGACCCTCACCCGCTCCGGCACCACGGTCACGGTCACTACCACCGGCAACCATGGCTTTGCGTCGGGCGATTCCATCACTATCGCCAACGCTATCCCAAGCAATTACAACGGCACCTTTCCCATTACGGTTACGGATGCCACCCATTTCACCTACCCGGTCACCGAGTATCCGCCCACGCCGGCGGCAGGCAGTTATACGGCCAGCCTTCCCGGCCCGTCCAAATCCGTGACTCTCACGCGCAGCGGCAACACCGTGACGGCCACCTCGACCGCGCACGGCTTCACCTTTCCTGCTACCGTGACCATCAGCGGCGCCGACCAGACCGGTTACAACGGCAGCTTCGCGATTTTGGACACCGTTACCGCCAATACATTTCAGTATACCGTCACGGAACAGCCCGCCCTTTCCGCGAGCGGTGGTACGGCCACGGGCGAAAAACAGGCGACTGGCCAATGTCCGGCGCCCTGCATGGTAAACTCTGCGATAGGTACGGTAACCCGCCCTCTGGGCAGCACCACAGTCACCGTCAACACATCAGCAAACCACAGCTTCCTCACTACCGTCGGAAAAGTGATCAACCTGACCGGAGTGGTAGATGGCTCTGGAAATGCCGTGGACGAATACACCGGCAATGTCATCACTACAAGCTGGAACAACCCGACCAACAACAGGAGCTTCACCTTCACCACCACGCTCTCGCCAGCCACGCCGGCCACCGGCACCATCACGGCCAGCACTTCTTCGAGTCCTGTAAGCATTACCCTCACCCGAACCGGCTCTACGGCATTTGCCACTAGCTCAGGCAATCACGGATTTACGACGGGCAATTCGGTCATTATCAGTGGCACACCGGGAGCGAATGAGAGCGCTTATGCCGGCACCTTCACTATAACGGTAACAGACGGCACCCACTTCAACTACCCCGTGACCACTACACCGGCCACACCTGCAACCGGACTGGGTGGCGCGACCATGACTGCCACCCGCGGAGGGGCGACGCCTGACCGTACCAGCCTGATCAACTGGATTCGCGGTGAAGATAACTATGGTGATGAGACCGGCCCCGGTGGCACAGTGACCATCCGCCCATCGCTGCACGGCGACGTATTGCACTCGCGCCCCACCGTGCTCAATTATGGCGGTGGGGTGATAGCCATTACCTCAACTTCTGATTCCGGTGGTACACGTACCGCAACGGCCTCTGCTGCGGACGTCGCCAAGATCGGTGCAATCGGCGTTACGGCGAACATCAAATTTTCCGGTGACTTTACCTGTAGTGCTGTGGTCGCTTCGACCACCACATTTACTTATCCCACTAGCAATTGCGGCGCTGCCGGTGCGCAGACCGTCGCCACTGACTCTGCCAATGTAATCGTTTTTTATGGTGACAATGGCGGTGTTTACCATGCCGTCAACGGCAACCAAACCAATCCGCCTGGTAGTACCATGCCTGTCCCGGGCAGCGAATTGTGGGGGTTCATCCCGAGTGAAATGTTACTCAAGTTTGAGCGGATGCGTACCAATAGCCCGCAGTTGAATCTGCCATCAACACCGCCGGGAATTTTGCCCGCACCTACGAAGAAGGACTATTTTATTGATGGCCCCACCGGCGTCTATCAACTGGTGGATAGCAACGGCACGACGCTGACCGCCCATCTCTATCTTGCCATGCGCCGCGGCGGCAGGCTCATCTATGCGCTGGACGTTACCGATCCGACCGCCCCTCGCGTTCTATGGAAAAAGGATAACACTTCTACTGACATGAGCGAACTCGGTCAGACTTGGTCGCATCCCAAGGTAGCCAAAGTAGATGGGTATTGCGGAGGCGCTACTTGTGATGCTGCCCATCCTCCGACTCCAGTACTGATTTTCGGCGCAGGCTATGACACCGAAGAAGACGTCGAGCCGCCATTGGCGAACCTCAGTGGTCGTGGCATTTTCGTGCTGGATGCCCTCACGGGCGCGCTGGTATGGAAAGCCGGTCCGTCAGCTGGCGCCACTTCCTGCACCGGCACGGCAACCCAGGCTTCCTGCGCGGTTTCAGGAATGAATTGGAGCATTCCCGCAGACATCACACTGGTAGACCGTGACCTTAACGGACTCATAGACAGGCTTTATGCAGCCGACGTGGGCGGCAATATCTGGCGTGTTGACCTCGAACCCGCTGGCAATAGCACCCCTGATTACTGGCGGGTCAACAAACTGGCAGCGTTGGGATGCTGGAGCGGCCCATGCTCCATCCCCTCTACCACCACACCGCGCAAGTTCTTTTACCCGCCCGAGGTGATTACTACTTCAACCTACGACGCCGTAATCGCCGGTACCGGAGACCGCGAGCATCCGCTCTTCGTCGATACCTCGACACAACGGTACAACCGTGTAGTCCTGCTCAAGGATATGTACCCTGGCAATGATGCTACGGGGATGACACCCATCACATTCACCGGAGGAGAGGGCAAAAACCTTTTCGATGCCACCAGTACCTCTTGGGATGGCTCATTGTACGGTTATTACATCACTCTCGGCGCCGGTGAGAAAGTCGTCAATGCGCCACTGGTGACCGCAGGTTATGTCTTCTTTGGCACCAACCAGCCGACTGCGCCGTCAGCGAATTCTTGTACCTCATCTTTGGGAGTGGCAAAGGGATACCGGCTCCAACCATTTGCCGGTCAATATGCTTCTGTTAACTTCAGCGGTGGCGGATTACCCCCTTCGCCCGTATCTGGTGTGGTCAATATCAAACAAGCCGACGGAACATATATACAGACTCCTTTCCTGATTGGCGGCGGCAATCCGGATTGCGTCGGGTCGGATTGCGCCTCGGCACTGGGCGGGCAGAAACCGCCGATTTCGGTCTCGACCAGACGCACCCGGACGTATTGGTACCAGCAAGGCAAATAGGGCGTATTTTTTAGGTGTCCGCATTGGTGAGCAGAAACGCCTTGAACGCCAGCGCCGCGCTGGACAGGCGTTTGTTGCTGCGATGTGCGACGAACCAGTGGCGCATCAGCGGAAAGTTCTCGACATTCACGATGGCGAGACGTTTGGTTTCCAGCTCCAGTTCGATGCTGTGCAGCGACAGAATGCCCAGCCCCATTCCAGCCTGCACGGCCTGTTTGATGGCTTCGTTGGTTTCCATTTCCATGCTGATACGCGGCTGGATGTGATGCTCTGCGAAGATGCGCTCCATCGCGCTACGCGTGCCGGAGCCCTGTTCCCGGGACAGGAAGGTTTCCTGCGCGAGTTGGGCAAACTTGACGCGCTTGAGCCTGGCAAGCGGATGTCCAGGCGCGGCAATCACCACCAGCGGGTTGTCCATGAACGGTTCCGCGCTGATGTCCAGCCCGTCCGGCGGCTGCCCCATGATGGCAAGGTCGGTGCTGTTGTCGGCAAGCTGTTTGAGCACGGCATCGCGGTTGGCGACTTGCAGTATCACGTTGATGTTGGGATGCCGCCGACAGAATTCCGCCAGCAGCCTTGGGGTGAAATAATTGGCGGTATTGACCACCGACAGGGTGAGCTTGCCCCGCCCCAGCCCTTTCATTTCGTCGAACACTGACTCCATCTCGGCGAGCTGCTGCGCAATGTTACGGCTGTAATGAAACAGCTCACGCCCTGCTTCGGTGAGAAAAATCTTCTTGCCCATCTGCTCGAACAGCGGCAGGCCGATATTGCCCTCCAACTGCTTGATCTGCATGGACACTGCCGGTTGCGATAGGTATAGTTCTTCGGCGGCGCGCGAGTAGTTCAGATGGCTGGCCACCTTTTCGAAGACCTGGAGCTGACGCAGGGTGAAATTGAGCATGTTGGAGCTAATTTAAAAGTGCGTTAAAAACGACCATAATTTTTCAAGTGCAGGAGCGGGCCATGCTCGCGAACCTCTTGGTCGCGGGCATGGCCCGCTCCTGCGCAAAAGATGAATATTTGGAATTATAGCAAACCATAAGCATTTCTTATGGTATTGATAAAAATAATTGACTATCGTTTATATATCGATGCACCTATAGTGACAACCGTTGCAAGTCATGATCAATCGTTAACACAGGAGAGCAAGCTATGGATCAATCGAATCGTTACGCGGACCTGAGTCTGAAAGAAGAAGACCTGATCAAGGGCGGCAACCATATTCTGGTCGCTTACACCATGGAGCCAGCCGCGGGCGTCGGTTATCTGGAAGCGGCGGCGCACATCGCGGCGGAATCCTCCACCGGCACCAACGTGGAAGTGAGCACCACCGACGAATTCACCAAGGGCGTGGACGCGCTGGTGTATTTCATCGACGAGGCCAAGGGCATCATGAAGGTCGCGTATCCAAACGATCTGTTCGACCGCAATCTCACCGATGGCCGCGTGATGATCGTATCCTTTCTGACCCTGTGTATCGGCAACAATCAGGGCATGGGCGATATCGCGAACCTGCAAATGCAGGATTTCTACGTGCCGCCGCGCATGTTGCAATTGTTCGACGGCCCGGCCAAGGATATTTCCGACCTGTGGCGCATTCTCGGTCGCCCGGTCAAGGATGGCGGCTACATCTCCGGCACCATTATCAAACCCAAGCTGGGCCTGCGCCCGGAACCGTTTGCCAAGGCGGCCTACCAGTTCTGGCTGGGCGGCGATTTCATCAAGAACGACGAACCGCAAGGCAACCAGGTGTTCTGCCCGATCAAGAAAGTGCTGCCGCTGGTCTATGACTCGCTCAAGCGCGCCCAGGACGAGACTGGCCAGGCCAAGCTGTTTTCGATGAACATCACTGCCGACGACCACTATGAAATGTGCGCCCGTGCAGACTTCGCGCTGGAAACATTCGGCCCGGATGCGGACAAGGTGGCGTTTCTGGTGGATGGCTTCGTCGGCGGTCCCGGCATGATAACGACCGCACGCCGTCAATACCCGAACCAGTACCTACACTACCACCGGGCCGGCCACGGCATGGTCACTTCGCCGTCCTCGAAGCGCGGCTATACCGCGTTTGTGCTGGCCAAGATGTCTCGCCTGCAGGGCGCTTCCGGCATCCACGTCGGCACCATGGGCTACGGCAAGATGGAAGGCGGCAAGGACGACCGCATCATCGCCTACATGATCGAGCGCGACAGCTGCACCGGCCCGTTCTACCATCAGGAATGGTACGGCATGAAGCCGACCACACCGATCATCTCCGGCGGCATGAACGCATTGCGCCTGCCGGGTTTCTTCGAGAACCTCGGCCACGGCAACGTGATCAACACCGCAGGCGGCGGCTCCTATGGCCACATCGATTCTCCGGCAGCCGGTGCGGTCTCGCTGCGCCAGGCTTACGATTGCTGGAAGGCGGGCGCCGATCCGATCCAGTGGGCGAAAGAGCACAAAGAATTCGCGCGCGCATTCGAATCCTTCCCGAAAGACGCGGACAAACTGTTCCCGGGCTGGCGCGAAAAGCTCGGCGTCCATAAATAGCCTGGCGGTAGCCGAGTGTTAAAAATGCGCCCCCATTTGCTGGGGGCGTTTTTGTTTATTGAAAGCCAACATGACCAATAAAAATCAATACAAAGTAAGCATGGAACCGTTCTATCAGTCACAGGGCGATGAGGTCGCGCTATACGAAGCCGCCTACGCGGCGCGTCTGCCGGTGATGATCAAAGGCCCGACCGGCTGCGGCAAATCACGCTTCGTCGAGTATATGGCGTGGAAGCTGGGCAAGCCGCTGATTACCGTGGCCTGCAACGAAGACATGACCGCCAGCGATCTGGTCGGGCGTTACCTGCTCGACGCCGGCGGCACGCGCTGGCTGGACGGCCCGCTGACCACGGCCGCGCGCATCGGCGCAATCTGCTATCTCGACGAAATCGTCGAGGCGCGCCAGGACACCACGGTGGTGATCCATCCGTTGACCGACCATCGGCGCACGCTGCCGCTGGACAAGAAGGGCGAACTGGTCGAGGCGCACCCCGATTTCCAGATGGTGATTTCCTACAACCCCGGCTACCAGAGCCTGCTGAAGGACCTGAAGCAATCCACCAAGCAGCGCTTTACCGCATTCGATTTCGCCTATCCGGCGCCCGATGTCGAGGCGCAGATCCTCAGCAAGGAAACCGGCATCGAGGCCGGGTTGTCCGCGCAACTGGTGAAGATCGGCCAGGCGGCGCGCAACCTCAAAGGGCACGGGCTGGACGAAGGGATTTCCACACGCCTGCTGGTGTATGCGGCGACCCTGATCAAGGGCGGAGTTGAACCGCGCGCCGCGTGCCGCATGGCCCTGGTGCGTCCGATCACCGACGATGCGGACATCCGCGATACGCTGGATCATGCGATTGATGCGGTGTTTGTGTAGGTGCGGATTTATCCGCACTGCACTATTCAGGCGACAATAATCGTGCGAATGAATTCGCACCTACGCAGGCCGTAACCCACACTTTTTGTGCTGAAAATCATGGAAACCGCAACCATCACAGACGAACTGGAAGCCTACTGGAAGCAGCTGGACTGTGGCTTCCCGCGCGTCGAGCCGGTGTTTGCCGAGTGCATGCGCGAGGCGCTGGCGACGCTGTCCAAACAGGGGGTGGATGCCTATATCGAAAACGCGCGCTTCCTCGGCAAGATGGGGCGCGGCGCTGAGCCGATTCTGATTTTTCTGGAGAAATGGCCGGCGGTGGCCAAGGCGCTGGGCGAAGCTGCGCTGCCCGCCGTGATGGAATGCATCCGCAGGATGTGGAAGTCGCCCAACGGCAATTCAATCACGCCGTTCCTGCAATCGTTGCCGGTCACCGCGCGGCGTTTGCAATCACCGCAGCAGTTGCGCGGTTATCTGGACATCGTGCTGGATTTCATGGAGCACACCACCGGCTCGATCCACGGCATACACCAGACTTTTCCCAGCCACGGGCTGCCAGAATTTTTCAAGCAGATTCCGCTGTTGCTCGGCCAGCTTTCCCTGGCGGGGTTGAAGAACTGGGTGGAATACGGAGTGCGTTATTACCGGGATCACCCCGACCGGCAGATCGATTACTTCAGCCTGCAATCGGCGGACAGCCGCGCGGTGTTGCAGCGCGAGCGGCACGGCACGCTGCTGGCGGACAACGAGCGCAAGCTGGACATGTATTTGCGCGGGCTGTGGCACGATGAAGGCCGACTGATCCCCTATTCCACCGCGTTCGACGAATTGCGCAAACCGGTTCCCTATTACGACAAGCTCGGCATCCGCCTGCCGGATGTATATGACAACGCCCAAGGAATTACCGGCATGGACCGTTATCGCGCCGTACTGGCGCATATTGCCGGACACCGCCGCTGGACGACGGCCATTTTCGCCGACAATTTTGCCCCGTTCCAGCGCATTGCGGTGGAGTTTCTGGAGGACTCGCGTGTGGAATATCTGGCGATGCGCGAGTATCCCGGCCTGCGCCGCATCTTCACGGCGTTGCATCCCATCCCTGCCGAAGACGCCTGCGATCCCGAGCAGGAATCCGGCGTGCGCCACCGCTTGGCGATGCTGTCGCGCGCGATCCTCGATCCGCAGCACACCTACAAAAATCCGCAGGTCGTCGAGTTCGCGCGACGCTTCCGAGACCTGATGCAGCGCGGCGATTCCAGCACTCAGGAGATCGCCGAACTAGCGGTTTCCTTCGTCGCCAAGACTCGTCGCCACAGCGATCAACTTCCAAAAATCCACTTCAAGGACACGGTGGTGGATTATCGCGACGACAATCGCCAGATGTGGAAATTCATCGAGGAGGGCGACGAGGAGGAAGCGTTCGACGAGCCGCGCAAGATCGAGCCGGGCGAGGAAATCAGCGGTCTGCCGCCGCGCCACTACCACGAGTGGGATTACCTCAACCAGAGTTATCGCCCGGACTGGGTGAGCGTGTATGAAGCGCTGCATCCGCCCGGCAACGCGGCGGATATCGACAAGTTGCTGGCCAAACACGGCGCGCTGGCCAAGCGGCTGAAGAAAATGCTCGACCTGCTCAAGCCGCAGGAAAAAGTGCGCATCCGCTATCAGGAGGACGGCAGCGAACTGGATCTGGATGTCGCGCTGCGTTCGCTGATCGATTACAAGAGCGGCGCGACGCCCGACCCGCGCATCAACATGAGCCACAGGACCAGCGGACGCAACATCGCGGTGATGCTGCTGCTGGACTTGTCGAAGTCGCTCAACGAAAAGGCGGCAGGCTGCGACCAGACCATATTGGAGTTGAGCCAGGAAGCGGTGTCGTTGCTGGCATGGGCGATCGAGAAACTGGGCGACCCGTTTGCCGTTGCCGGCTTCCATTCCAACACAAGACATGACGTGCGCTATCTGCATATCAAAGGCTACAGCGAACGCTGGAACGATCAGGTCAAAGGCCGGTTGGCCGCGATGAAAGCCAGCTACTCCACGCGCATGGGTGCCGCGATGCGCCATGCCGCGCATTATCTGGGACAACAGCAGGCCGATAAAAAACTGATGCTGGTTTTAACCGACGGCGAGCCTTCGGACATAGACAGCAAGGATGGCCGCCTATTGATCGAGGATGCGCGACAGGCAGTGAAGGAATTGGACCGGCAGGGTATTTATACCTATTGCATCAACCTGGACCGCAAGGCGGATGAATATGTCGCGGACATTTTCGGCAAACAGTACACCATCATCGACCGGGTGGAGCAGTTGCCGGAAAAGCTGCCCACGCTTTTTCTGAGCCTCACGAAGTGACGAATAGGAAGGGCAGCTTTTTCTGTCACTGGCAACGTAAAGATACTGCCTATTTCTGCCGCTTACCGCTCAGTTCGCGCATCAATTGCAT
>Ga0209212_1004221_pt1 | contig 17980 bp, 15 predicted proteins | sample RifGroC2_FD_183996 | JGI IMG/M metagenome (GOLD analysis project Ga0209212, IMG submission 183996) | Groundwater microbial communities from Rifle, Colorado, USA - Groundwater C2 (SPAdes) (version 2) | ecosystem: Environmental > Aquatic > Deep subsurface > Groundwater | place: Rifle, Colorado...
TAAGTAAGGGCTAACAGTCCCGAGACCTAAATGACAACCGCCAGCCTTGGGTAATTTGAAGTTATCAAAAACAGAACTTAGGGAACCCATGAGGAGGAGGGCTGAACGAGTCAGGCAAAAAGCTTCTTGGTTAATATGTTGTAAGTCCAGTTGGCCAGTATTGATAATTTCTAAACGATGTTCGTTGAGCCAAGTTATTTTTAAACCCAGAGATTGCAGTATCTCAATAATGCGCTTAACCTCTTCAATAACTGGCACATTGTCTAAAACCACACGACCCCTAATCATGGGGGTAGCACATAAAATCGCTACCGTGGAGTTCTTAGTAGCGTTGGTTTTAATTTTACCGTGTAGTTTTTTACCTCCTTGGACAACGAAGCCTGACATAGGATGATTTATTTAGCTAAATTTATTATACTTAATATGCAGTAAATTAGCAATTTAGTCAACTATGAAACAAAACACCAGATCTAAACTAGGCTGTCGACCAAATAATCCTGGCTATCGCACACCAGCCGTGTTTAGGTATCAACAGACGATTGTTAAGCAAAAAAATAAAGCCGGTCAGAGACCGACTTTAAATTATTAATTCTTGATCATTAATCACTACCGAGGTTTTGCTAGTTTAGCTGTTTGTAAGTACCCCGGCTTTAAGTGCAATGTGGAACGCAGAAATTTTTCCATTTGTTCATTAGTCAGGCATTTTAATTTGCCTTCATCACCAAGGCGATGCCATAGCTCGAAATCAACAGGCTGTTGACTACTACGTCCACCAGTGCCCTGTGTTTCCTTCTTGATTTTGAACATGATTTTGATGCTGTCCAGATCAGGCATGTCATAGAGATTATTTTCTTCATCATAGATCTCAACTCCAGGCATTTCATTAAGACGGCTAGTGGCTAGGGGAGAAGTAGATTGAATAAAATATTGATAATGTGCTGTCATAATAGACCTCCAAAATATATATAAAATAACTATTATCTATTTAGTATAATCACATTCTTTGTTACTGCATTTGGCGCCTTCTTTGTCAGTGACTAATAGACTGCTACACTCTGGACAGACTTCACCTGTGGGTTTAGCCCAATAGGCATTCTTACAATCCGGGTAATTATTACAGGCGTAGAAAAGGCCACGGCGTCCGCGTTTCTGGACAATATCTCCGGTTTGGCACTTAGGACACTTAATACCTGTTTTACCATTGCCATTTTCAGAAATATTTTTAATGGTTTTACATTTGGGATAGCCAGTGCAGCCTAGAAAGGGACCATATTTGCCAACCTTAACAGCCATAGGTTCACCACACTTGTCGCAAACTTCATTGGCATATTTTTTCTGCAGTTCAGCTGCTTGAGTATTATCAGGTTTACCATCATTGTCTCTGTCGCCATTAAGGGGTTTGATATTTTTGCATTTAGGAAAGCCGGAACAGGCTAAAAATTTACCATAGCGTCCGGTTTTAATAATCATGGGTGACTGACATTTGTCGCAGATTTCTTTAGAAGTTTCTTCGGGTACAATATCTCCTTTATTAACTTCTTTATATTTGGCATCAAGATTGGCTTGAAAGGGTTCGTAAAACTCTTTGATCATTGGTTGCCATTTTAATTTACCTTCAGCGATTTCATCAAATTCATTTTCCATTTTAGCAGTAAACTCCATATCAACTATCTTAGGAAAGTGTTCTAGTAACAAATCAATGACTACGAAAGCAATATCAGTTGGCTTCAGCCTTTTATTCTCATCGCGCTGTACATAGTTGCGCGCTTCAATGGTGGCAATAGTCGGGGCATAGGTGGAAGGACGGCCAATTTCATATTTTTCCAGTTCTTTTACTAGAGTAGCGTCGCTGTAGCGGGCCGGTGGTTGGGTAGAATGTTGTTCTGGTTTCACAGACACTAAATCTAGTTTGTCTTTAACTTTGGCTTCTGGCAATTCTAGCTCCTGACTCTTGGTTGGGTAGATTTTTAGCCAACCGGCAAATTTTAAAATCTGGCCATGGGCCGCTAAACCATATTTGCCAGCAGTAATATCAATGTGAGTATTATCCATAATGGCGGCGGGCATTTGACTAGCCACGCTTCTTTGCCAAATCAATTTGTATAATCTTAATTGTTGAGGACTCAATTTACTATTTAATTGGTCCGGTGTTTGTTCAGCACTGGTGGGACGAATAGCTTCATGAGCCTCTTGAGCGCCCTTAGCCTTGGTTTTAAAACGATTGGGTTTATCTAAACTATATTCTTTACCCAGGGTTTTGGACAAATAGTCATGGGCATCTTGTAAAAATTGCTCGCTTAAATTAAGGGAGTCAGTTCTCATGTAAGTAATGAAACCCATTTCATATAATTGTTGAGCTAAACGCATGGTTTGTTTGGCGCTGTAGCCTAGGCGACCATTGGCTGTTTGTTGCAGGGTAGAAGTTTTGAAAGGGGTGGGCGCTTGTTTCTTGGTTTCTTTCTTTTCAATGTTGGTAATAACAAATTTTTCCTTGGCTAAATCAGCTACAATCTCATTAGCTTGATCTTGAGTATTAATTGCCAGTTTGTCTATTTTTTTATCAGCAATTTTTTCCAGTTGGGCGATAATAGTTTTTTGATTGCTGGTAGCTAAGTCCGCTTCAATGGTCCAATATTCTTCAGCCTTAAAATCTTGGATAGCTCTTTCTCTTTCCACAGTTAATCTCACGGCTACTGACTGGACACGGCCAGCTGACAAACCTTTAGCCACCTTTTTCCAAAGAAATGGTGAAAGTTTGTAGCCTACTAAACGGTCTAAGACGCGTCGAGCTTGTTGAGCATCAACTAATTTAAAGTCAATTTTGCGTGGCTTGTCTAAAGCCTTGATCAAAGCTGGTTTAGTTATTTCATGGAAAACAATACGGTCGGGGTTTTTTAATTTCAAAGCTTCGCTTAGATGCCAAGCAATAGCTTCTCCTTCGCGGTCTTCATCAGTCGCCAGAATAACTTGGTCAGCCTTGGCCGCTAGAGCTTTCAAATTAGTAACTGTTTTGCGAGCCTTAGTTGGGATAACGTACTTGGGTTCAAAATTATTCTCCAGATCAACACCTAAAACAGAGGTCGGTAAATCTCTAATATGTCCAAAAGATGATTCTATTTTATAATCACTGCCTAAAAATTTTTTAATAGTCTTGGCTTTAGTTGGTGATTCGACAATTACTAATTTCATAAAATATTTTTAGTTTAATATTTTTAAGTGTACTGTTTATAGCACGGTTGTCAAGTTTTGTCTAGCAACAACTGGTCTAAGATGTCTTGAGCGCTAGTGATAATGCCAGCACCTTGCTTGATTAAATAGTTAGTACCAGCGGTTTGTGCAGACATAATAGATCCAGGCACGGCCATAACTTCCCGTCCTTGTTCCAAAGCATGTTTAGCCGTAATCAAGCTGCCGGAAGGCAGGGCTGCTTCCACAATCACCACACCTAAAGACAAGCCGGAAATCAAACGGTTGCGTCTGGGGAAATGCCAAGGTTGAGGTTGGCTACCTAGAGGGTGCTCAGATAAAAGCAAACCACCCTGTTGTAAAATATTTTGAGCTAATTGATAATTGCTACGGGGATAAATTGATTGATTGTCTAGACCGTTACCTAAAACAGCAATGGTTTTACCTTGACAGTCCAGAGTCGCTTGGTGAACTAAAGTATCAATGCCTATGGCCAAGCCACTGATAATGGTTAAACCGACGCTAACCAACTCTGGCATAAGTTGGTTAATAATGAGGGACGCGGTTGAACTATGTTGTCGTGAGCCAACCATGGCTAGGGCTGGTTGATTGAGTAATAATTGATTACCGCGAGCGTAAAGCACAGCCGGCGGATCATAAATCTGACTGAGCAATTGCGGATAGCCTGGTTGGTCAAGGCTAATTTGATATATAGGAAAGTCCTCCATATGTGCGCCTGGATGGACTTGAACCATCGACCCCAGCTTTATAAGAGCTGTGCTCTAACCAACTGAGCTACAGGCGCCGAATATATAAATGTGGACGGTACTGGATTCGAACCAGTTACCTCGTCGATGTCAACGACGCGCTCTAACCAACTGAGCTAACCGTCCAGTTTTTAACACCATAACACTATCTTGATTTTTTGACAAGATGTCTTTGGTTTGACAAGTCAGGGTATTATACCTAAGATATAAAATATATATAATAAATTGCACATTGTAAACTATTTTTTTGGGGGGAAAAATGACTGTTGAAATTGTCCAGAAGAAGTGGTGGCTAAAGCAACCTCAATTCTTTTTAATCCGCCAAACTGGCGGTTTTAAAAAGTTTGTGGAATATTGCGCGGTGCTACCGGCTAATTTTTGGTCTGGCATCCGTCTACTAGGTGCGCCAGTGGTTATTTGGTTATTAACCATAGAACCAATCTATGGTTTGATAGCTTATGTCTTGTTTGCTGTGACTGATTCAGTAGACGGACCAGTAGCTGTTTACAGAAATGAAGTTGGTCAAGGCGGAGCCTTTCTTGATGCCTTGGTGGACAAGCTTTTTGTTCTACCGATTATGTGGTACATAGGTTTGTATGATCAAATGATTATTGAATCATGGTTGTTTTGGTATATGGTAGTAGTTGAATTGGGTGGCAGATTGTTCTTGGGTGTCTATTGGTACTTAAGAGGTTGGACGTTTGACGCTCATTCTAACCGTTGGGGTAAACTGAAATTTGGTTGGCAGTGCGCTTTGTTGGCCAGTCTATTTTTCTCCTATTTCCTTAATTGGCCTTGGTACACTATTACCTATGTTGTTTTGGTGTTTATCAATATTTTGGCGACTTTGAGCGTAGCGGTTCATATGTCTGCGCCCAAGCCCCAAGCTAATTAGTAGTTCTTAAATTAGAAAAGCGGTTTTTACGAAAATCGCTTTTATTTATCATAAAATAATTTACCAGTTATCAGCATCATAGTAGATATGTATATATCTTGTACCAGGTCTTGACTTCTTAACCAAAAATGGTAAAATGTCTTAATTCCAGCACTTAGCACTCTGGAGAGGCAAGTGCTAAAACTTAAGAAACTATTATTAATTTTACTAACAATATGCAATTAAAACCATTAAGTGATCATGTCATTGTTAAACCAATGGCTGATGAGACTATTACTAAGGCGGGTATTGTTTTACCGGAAAATAGTCAAGAACGTCCGGAAAAAGGTGAGGTCGTGGCCGTAGGTAGTGGTCGTCTTTTAGACAATGGGCAAAGAGCACCTTTGTCAGTTAAGGTGGGCGACAAGATTATGTTTAAAAAATATTCCCCTGATGAAATAAAAGTTGAGGGGCAAGATTATCTGGTAATTAAGGAATCAGATATTATGTTAATAATTGAATAATTATATGGCTAAACAAATAATTTTTGATGAACAAGCCAGGCTGGCTTTAAAAAGAGGCGTTGATAAACTAGCTGACGCTGTTAAGGTTACTCTAGGCCCCAAGGGTCGTAATGTGGTGATTGAGAAAAGCTATGGCGCACCGATCATTACCAAAGATGGTGTGACTGTGGCTAAAGAAATTGAATTAGCTGACAAATTTGAAAACATGGGTGCCGCCATGATTAAAGAAGTGGCCTCTAAAACTAATGATGTAGCTGGTGATGGTACTACTACGGCCACTGTTTTAGCCCAGTCCATTATTACCGAAGGTTTGAAAATGGTGGCGGCGGGCATTGATCCTATTGAAATCCGTCAGGGCATTGAAAAAAAGGTGGCCGAGATTATCGCCAACCTTAAAAAAATGTCTAAGACCATTGTTACTCCCGAAGAAATAGCTCAGGTGGCTTCCATTGCTGCCAATGATGCAGAAATTGGCAAGATCATTGCCGAGGCCATGCAGAAAGTGGGCAAGGATGGAGTCATTACCGTAGAGGAAGGACAATCTTTTGGTGTAGAAAAAGAAATAGTGGAAGGTATGCAATTGGAAAAGGGCTACATCTCTCCTTACATGATTAGCAATGCTGAAAAAATGAAGGCGGAAATGACCGATCCCTACATTTTACTAACTGACAAAAAGATCTCCGCTATTCAAGAGATCTTACCTTTGCTGGAAAAGGTCGCCCAAAGCGGTCACAAGGATTTAGTGATTATTGCCGAAGATATTGATGGTGAAGCTCTGACTACTTTTGTGTTGAACAAATTACGCGGTACCTTTAATGTTTTAGGCATTAAAGCTCCAGGTTTTGGCGATCGACGCAAAGCTGTACTGTCTGATATTGCTATTCTGACAGGCGCTACGGTGATCACTGAAGAATTAGGTTTAAAATTGGAAACTACTGAAATCAGCGCTTTGGGCCAAGCTCGCAAAGTAGAGGCTTTTAAAGATCGCACTACTATCGTTGATGGTAAGGGACAGACTATGAAGATCAAGGAAAGAATAGAACAACTACGTCGGGAAATTGAGATCAGTGATTCTGACTATGAGCAAGAACAATTAAAAAATCGTTTAGCTAAATTGGCCGGTGGTGTGGCTGTTATTAAAGTGGGTGCCGCTACTGAAGTGGAAATGAAAGAAAAGCGCGATCGCATCGAAGATGCTGTCCATGCTACCAAGGCCGCTATGGAAGAGGGCGTAGTACCGGGCGGTGGTTTAGCCTTGCCTTTAGCAGGTAATGTTTTTAAAGAATTAACCGAAGATGGTAAAGGCAATATTGGCTCCAAGATTATTAACAATGCTATTTTAGCCCCCATTAAAAGAATCGCCGCTAATGCTGGCAAGGATGGCTCTTTAGTTCTCTACAATATTATGGAAAAGAATAAAGATGGTCAAACAGCCATTGGTTACAATGCCGCCACTAATCGTTTTGAAGATATGGTGGCTGCCGGTATCATTGATCCCACCAAGGTGGTGCGTAGTGCTTTGGAAAATGCTGCTTCCGCTGCCATGATGTTTTTGACTACCGAAGTGGTGATTGCTGACTTGCCAGAAGCTAAAGAAGATCATGGCCATGGTATGGGCATGAATCCTGGCATGATGGGTATGTAAAATAACACGAGTCAATTTATAATACAAAACAGAGACTGGCGTTTCTGTTTTGTGGTATAATAACAATATGACACAGCCTAGCGTTTCCATAATTATCCGTACTAAAAATGATCGTCCCAGGCTAGAACGGTTATTTCAGGTATTGCGAGCTCAAGACTATCAAGGCCAAGTAGAATATATTGTTGTTGATACAGAATCAATTGACGGTACTGTTGCTTATGCTAAGCAGCAAGGAGCACGAGTGATTAACATCAAACAAAGTGAGTTTAATTATCCCAAATCTTTAAACATTGGTTGTCAGATAGCCAGCGGTGAAATTTTGATTTCTTTGGTTGGCCATGCTTTGCCTTTACGTACAGATTGGTTGAGCGGTAGTTTACAGCATTTTCTTGATCCCAAGGTAGCCGGTGTCTATGGTCATGTGTTACCCCATAAGTATCCGGAATACCCCAAGCGTACTTGGGCTGAATGTTTCTATTATTGGCGAGGCTTTACAGCCCAATGGTTGAAAAGGCGTTATAAGTTAGACAGGACACAGTTTGGTATTTTGGGTTGTACTAATTGCGCTATTAGTAAAAGTTTATGGCAACAGCATCACTGGTCTGAAGCTTATGCCGGAGGTGGTGAAGACGGCGAATGGGCTAGTTGGGCCTTAGCTCAAGGTTATTACATTGTTTGCGATTACCATTTTTCTGTTTACCATTCGCATGGTAATAATTTCTCTAATATGGTTAAACAACATAAATACTGGTGTCGTCTGTGGCAACCCAGTGAGTTTGATGTAAAGAATTTGTCTTGGCGGAAAGATCTATTCTAATGATTTTTTTAAATAACAACAGTTAACGGCTGTTGTTTATTTATTGACGCTCTAGTGTCGTCATGGTAAGATTTTAGGTAGATGTCGCTAATTTTATGAAATTAAATCAGCTAACAATTCAAGAAGCCAGACAAAAATTAGATCAGGGCGAAATTACTGCTGTGGATTTGACCCAAGCTTGTTTAGAGCGTATTAAAGAAGTAAACGGTAAGATCCACGCCTGTTTAGCAGTGGACGAAGTGGGAGCCTTGGCTCAAGCTGTCGTGGCTGACAAAAAAATTCTTTCTGGCCAGACAGGTCCTTTGTTAGGTATTCCCTATTTGTTGAAAGACAATATTTTAGCCAAGGGTTTACCAGCCACAGCCGGTTCTAAAATGTTGGAGAATTATATTGCTCCCTATGATGCTACTATAGTTAAGAGATTGAGAAAGGCCGGAGCTATCTTGTTGGGCAAAACTAATTTAGATGAATTTGCCCATGGTGCTTCCACGGAATACAGCGCTTTTGGCCCTACCCATAATCCTTGGGATACTAAACGAGTACCGGGTGGTTCTTCTGGCGGTTCAGCCGCTGCCGTGGCTACGGACATGTGTCTATTTGCTCTAGGTACTGATACTGGCGGTTCTATTCGCCATCCAGCTGCTCTCTGTGGTGTAGTTGGTTACAAACCCAGCTACGGTCTATGTTCTAGATTTGGTTTAATAGCTATGACTAGCTCCACTGATGTGCCTGGGCCCTTAACTAAAACAGTAGAGGACGCCGCTATGGTACTGTCAGTGATGTCCGGGCAGGATAAGCAAGATGGAACGACAGTGAGAAGCAAGGCTCTAGCCTTTGAGTCATTAAAAGATTTGTCAGGTTTGAAGATTGGCGTGCCTAAAGAATATTTTATTGACGGCTTGTCTGAAGGCGTGGCCAAAAGAGTTAAAGAAGCCATTGCTGAATTAAAGCAAGCTGGGGCGGGAATAGTTGATGTTAGTTTACCCCATACTAAGTATGGCGTCAGCGTTTACTATATCATCACCCCTTGTGAGATTAGTTCTAATTTGGCGCGCTTTGATGGCCTGCGTTTTGGTCACCAAGGTGAAGCTAAAGATCTATTAGAATATTATGCCCAAACCAGAGGTGAAGGCTTTGGTCCGGAAGTGAAGCGTCGTATTATGCTAGGCACTTATGCTCTAAGCTCTGGCTATTATGATGCCTATTATCTCCAAGCCCAGAAAGTACGCACTAAGATTACCCAAGATTTTGATAAGGTTTTTCAGCAAGTTGATCTTTTGGTTGCTCCCACTACCCCACAAACCGCTTTTGTTTTAGGCCAGCAGGATAAGGATCCCTTAAAAATGTATTTAGAAGATATTTTCCTCACCCCGTCTTCTTTGGCTGGTTTGCCAGCTCTGTCCGTGCCCTGTGGTTTGTTTGCTGATCTACCAGTTGGTTTGCAGTTTATTGGTCCGAAGTTAAGCGATAGTAAATTATTGACAATTGCTTCTTTCTATGACAAATTAAGCAGGCGGTTAGTACCGGAAATATAATATGTCTAAGTTTGTTAAATTCATTATTTGGTTTGTAGTTATTGTCCTAGCCCTCCTAGGTATTATTTATTTTTCCTACAGCCAAAATCGTCAGTTTTTTAACAGTGATAATGAATCATTACAAGCTCAAGCCGACCAACTACTAACTGACAATCGAGCTTTGTTGGATAACCCTTTAGACCAGGGTTTAGAGCCGGTAGAGCCTATCAATAGTGCTGATCATCTCTGGGGAGACGCTCAGGCGCCGGTTCATTTGATTGTTTATGTGGATTTTGATTGTCCTTTCTGTGCTGAATATCAGCAGACTTTGCAACAAGTGCAAGAGAAATATCAAGACAAGGTGATTATTGCTTTCCGTAACTATCCTTTGGCCAGTCATCAGCAGGCTATTCCGGCTGCCTTAGCTGCGGAGTGCGCTAGTGATCAAGGGAAATTTCTGGAAATGGCTGAGAAGTTATATGCTAACCAGAAAGAAAGCAAAAATGAAACAGCCGAGTTCATCAAAGACGCCGAAGAATTAGGTTTGGACAAAGAAGAATTTAAAAAATGTTTGTTAGAAGAAAGATACAAAGAAGAAATTATCGCTAACAAAGCTGAGGCAGAGAAGTATGGCGTCACTGGTACGCCTACCACTTTCTTGGGCCAGCAACTTTTACCAGGAGCTTATCAGTTTAATGACTTTGAAGACCAGACTGGAAGAAAGTATGATGGCTTAAAAACTTTGATAGACAAAGCCTTACAATAACTCGGAGGATTCGCCTAGTGGCCTATGGCGCGCGCTTGGAAAGCGCGTTTACCGAAAGGTATCGAGGGTTCGAATCCCTCATCCTCCGCATTGATGAAAAATCGCTTTTATTAATTTCTGGATCTTAGTCAAAACCGCTCTTGGAGGGCGGTTTTTGGTTAGGTCAACACACGATTTTTGACATTCTGGCCATTATTGGCTATAGTTATTTAAATTTTAGAACTTTGAAAATTGCATATAATTGAATAAAAATAGTGTATTTAGTTAATAATGATTTGTTTAACTCATTAAGGAGGAAATAATGCCACGTAGAAAAGTTGATGCCTTTTTTCAGATTTGGAATAAGAACGGCACCGCCCTTACTTTTAGAGATGTGCGTTTAAAAACGCGCTACTCGGAAGTGATATTATCAAACATTGATTTGAGTTCTCGATTTTCACGCAATGTGAAATTAAAGATACCCATTATCAGTTCACCCATGGATACGGTTACTGAATATCAAATGGCTATTGCCATGGCCAAGCTGGGAGGCTTGGGGATTATTCATAGGAACCTTAATCCTGAGACCCAGGCTAAGCATGTGAAAAAAGTACGTAGTCATCTTAATGCTATTGTCACCAAGCCCACTTGTGTTAAGCCGGAAGATACTGTCTTGACTGTTAAACGGTACAAGGCAGAACATCATTTAGATTTTAGTAGTTTTCCTGTTGTTGATGCTGACGGTAAATTAGTGGGCATTGTGACTAAGGATGATTTTGATTATTGTAGTAATGATCAAACAGCAATTAGAGACATTATGACTGGCCAGGCTAAATTAATTACTGCCAAAAGCAATATCAGCATGAAAACTGCTTACAAAATGATGTTAGAGAATAGAATTAAGATTTTGCCTTTAGTTAATTCCAAGTACAAGCTAATTGGTATGTATACCTTGTCTGATGTGAAACGTACTATAGAAGGCAACGCTGAGAATTACAACTTGGATGCTGTTGGCAATTTGCAAGTCGGAGCGGCCATTGGTGTCGGTCAGGACGCGGAAATCAGAATGGAGTCATTAAATAAAGCTGGTATTAATGTTGTGGTGATTGATACTGCTCACGGTGATAGTCAGAGAGTCATTGATACTGTTAAATGGTGCAAAAAGCATTATCCCAATATTGATGTGGTAGCTGGTAATGTTTCTGAATTTGATTCAGCCAAACATTTGCTAGACATCGGCATTGATGGTTTACGTGTTGGTCAAGGCGGTGGTTCGATCTGTAGTACTAGAATAGTCGCTGGCGTTGGTTGTCCCCAAGTGACAGCTGTTTACAACTGTGCCCTAGCTTTACGGAATTCCGGTGTACCAGTCTGTGCTGACGGTGGTTTGGAATCATCAGGCGATATAGCTGTGGCTTTGGGAGCCGGAGCTGATAATGTGATGTTAGGCAAATTATTGGCCGGTACTAAGGAAACACCAGGTCAAAAGATATATAGAAACGGTGTGCCTATGAAAGCTTACCGCGGTATGGGTTCAGGTTCCGCTATGCGTGATAATCAAGCTTCACGTGAACGCTATCATCAAGAAGAAGTAGTGACTGACAAGCTGGTACCCGAAGGTGTGGAAGCTGTTGTGCCTTATAAGGGCGATGTAGAAGATACTATTGATCAGCTCTTAGGGGGTTTACGTAGTGGTCTAGGTTATGTTGGCGCTCATCATATTTCCGAATTTCATGAGCAAGCTAATTTTTGGCGTATTACCGCAGCTGGTTATGCTGAATCCATGCCTCATGGCATTACGGTGGTTGATGACAGCGGTTTTTCCGGAGGTCGTTATGATTGATAATTATAAAGGTTTTGGTCTAGCTAAAACCATCGCTGTCGTCTGTGCCCAATTTGGTGATACCGGCAAGGGTAAGATGGTTGATGTCTTTGCTGAGCAAGCGGATATAATTGTGCGTGGTACAGGTGGTGATAATGCCGGTCATACTATTAAGACCGATGATGCGGAATACATTTTTCATCTGATTCCCTCGGGCATCTGTTATGATGGTGCGGGCAAGATTAATATTATTGGCAATGGTACTGTGATTTATCCTAAAACCCTGTGTGATGAATTGGAATTATTAGGACAGAAAAAGATGAGCTATGAGCACTTGTTTATTGCGCTTAATGCTCATTTGATTTTGCCACAGCATATTGTTTTGGATAGATTGAAAGAATGCCAGGCTGGTCAAACTAAAATTGGCACGACTGGTAAGGGCATTGGTCCAACCTATGTTGATCATGTCAATCGTTGCGGGCTGATTATGAATGACCTGTTAAACAAAGATACCTTTGTTAAAAAATTTCGGCATAATCTATCAGCCAAACAGGCTATTTTCCAGCAATATCCCGCTGAAGTCATTGAAAAAATTATGCATCATGAGCATTTGGAAAATGGTTGTTATTATCATGGTCAAGATGTATTTAATGAAGAGGCGATTATTGCCAAGTACATGGCTTACGGTAAAGTGTTGTCTGATATGATATCCGATGCCGATGCTTATGTGCGTATTAGTGTCAGTAAAAAAAATATCCTCTTGGAAGGAGCTCAGGGATTATTATTATCTATTGATTATGGCACTTATCCCTATGTAACCAGTTCAGACCCCTCTGTTTACGGTTTAGCCAAGGGCAGTGGTTTAAGTGTATCGGAGATTGATTTGACTTTCGGTATTATCAAAGGTTTCTATATGACCAGAGTGGGTAGAGGACCCTTCCCGACTGAAATGGGAGGACAACAATCAGATGAATGGTGTAATGATAATCCCCAAGCTAGAGCTGAGGAAAATATATTACTAGATATGTCTGTTAATCATCATGAAGAGTTCTATCAAGGTATGGCTATCAGACAGGTTGGCAATGAGTATGGAGCGACCACTGGTCGACCGCGTAGAATTGGTTGGTTGGATTTAGTTCTCCTGAGGCATGCTTTAAAATATTTGCCTAGCAAGAATTTAATATTAACCAAACTTGACGTGTTGAATGACTGTGAGATTATTAAGATTTGTGACTATTATAGTTATAACGGACGGCCCATACGTTTGGGTAAAAGTTATTTGCCCACAGGTTCAATGATTAGTAATCTGGCAATTATTCCTGCGGAAATATTAGAGCATTGTCGGCCTAATTATAAAACATTTCCTGGTTGGCAAGAAGATCTTAATTCTTGCCAGAGTTTCGCGGATTTGCCAACCAAGTTAAAGGATATTTTGGATTATATAACTGATAATACTGGTGCCAATCACAGGATTATTTCTATTGGTCCCAAAAGAGAGCAGACTATTTTTATTTAGTCGGTATCGTACATTAATATTATTTATAAAAAATAATAGACCCCTTAAGACATTTGTCGTAAGGGGTTTTATTTTTTGTAAGTCAAGATATCGTGTAGCTGGATTATTCTTTTGGCAGTGAGGGGAACGCCTTTAGCTACTAACTCTTCAATGCGTTGAGCTAATAGCGCTCTAACATCATCGTCATTGGTTTCGTACCACCAAGTGATTAGGGTATAGACATTATGTTCCAGTTGTAGAGCCTTCTTCAAAGCTTTACTCAGTTGTTGCTTGTTTTTAAGAAACAATTTAATAATATCCTGCGGGCTATATTGGGCATAGACCTTGCCGGTCAAAACCTCTATTTCCTCAGTTAAATCAGCAAACATTTTATTAATGTCATTTTTTTCAACCATGATTGCTCCTAGATAATAGTAAAGAACTAGTTATTTAATAATTAGTATATTTAATCACGATTAGGCTCAACAGTCAAGCCTTGCTATAATATAATTACTAGTGTAAGCTATAATAACTAAAATTATGAAAATCACTGTAAATAAAAGCCAATTAAGTACTAATTATCCTCGTTGGCTACTCCAAGCCGGCTATGCCTATGAGCGTAATCGCCAAGGTCAGGATAGCTTTGCGCGGTCGGTAGCTGGTGCAGCCTATCCCAGATTTCATATCTATGTTGATGAGGCAGAACAAACCTTAGTGTTTAATTTGCACTTGGATCAAAAAAAAGCCAGTTATGCTGGACAGACTGCCCATAGTGGCGAGTATGATAATAGTCTGGTAGAGCAAGAAGCTGTTAGATTAAAATCATTGTTGCAATAATGCTCCTTGGTTGATTATATTATTAAAATACTATGACCCCGGCCGAAGAAATAAAAGCTAAATTGGATATTGTGGAGGTGGTACGAGATTATGTGCCTAATCTCAAACCAACTGGCACAAATTTTGTGGCCTTGTCACCGTTTAATCGGGAAAAGACCGCTTCTTTTGTGGTTTCACCGGAAAAACAAATTTGGCATTGTTTCAGTTCTGGCAAAGGCGGGGATATTTTTACCTTTGTTATGGAAATGGAAGGCTTGAGTTTTCCGGAAGCCCTACGTTTGTTAGCGCCTAAGGCAGGGATAGTCTTGCATAAGCAGGATCCGCAACTATCTAGCCAGCGTAATCGGGCTTTAGATATTCTACAAGCCACCGCTGACTATTATTACAGCAAGCTTTTACATTCTCCCCAGGCCAAGGTAGCCAGTCAATATTTGTTGGAGAGGGGATTGAATCGCGAAGCCATTGATTATTGGCAGATTGGTTTCAGCTTAGAATCTTGGGATGATCTTAGTAAATATTTACATGGCCAAGGTTTCAAAGATGAGGATATTTTTACTGCTGGTTTATCTGTCAGAAAACAAGGCTCGCTTAATTACTATGATCGTTTTCGCAACCGTATTATGTTCCCTCTGCGCGATATCAATGGTAATATCGTGGGTTTTACCGGCCGTGTGTTACCCGGTTCGGATGATCAGGCTAAGTATATGAATACACCCCAGACCGCAGTCTATGACAAGAGCAAGGTACTTTTTGGTTTAGACAAAGCTAAGCTGGCCATCAAACAACAGGGTTACGCTGTAATTATGGAAGGTCAGATGGATGTAGTTACCGCCCATCAGTTTGGCTTTAAAAATACCATTGCCGCTTCTGGCACGGCTTTAACCGCTGAGCAAATTAAATTATTGGATCGCTATACCAACAATATTATTTTTTCTTTGGACGCTGATAGTGCCGGACAAAGCGCTACCGACAAAGGCGAAGCGGTTATTAGGCAATTTGATACCCAGGTAGTAGAAGCGAAAGATCGTTTCGGCCAGGTGCGTAAATATATTGACCCCTATGTTAGTTACAAAAAGAATATTAAAGTAGCGATTTTGCCCACTGGGCAGGATCCTGATGATTTTATTAGAAAAAATAAAGAAGGTTGGATAGCGGCTTTGCGTCAGGCTAAGCCCATTATGGAATATTATTTTGACAAAGCTCTCAAAGGCTTAGATCTGTCAACTGTTAATCACAAGAAGCAGGCTGCTCAAATTTTACTACCCTTAATTGCTAGACAAACCGATGTGGTGGACAGGGATTTTTGGCTGAGAAGGTTGAGTCAATTACTGGATATTGATGCTAAACTACTCTACGAGACTTTATCTAAATATGAATCGAAGACTGGGGCTAATACTACGGCTGAACCAACTATTACTCCTAAGGCTTTGAGTCGTGATGAAATACTGTCCGAAAGTTTGTTGGCTTTAATTCTACAATTCTCTGCCTATATTCAATATATTTTGGACTATTTAAGCCCGGAATATTTGGTTGGTGAGGGTTTGCGTGTTATTTACAAGAATTTAATTATGTATTATAATGAAAAAGCCAACAATCAAGAAGCTGATCTTGGTAATTTTGTTTTAGATTACACTGCTTTTAATCAGTGGCTAGCTGATAATAATCAGGCGACTGATAGCCAAAAACAATTACTGGACAAGCTCTTTATTCTGGCGGAAAAAGATTTCTATGACTATAGTCCAGAACAAGCCAATTTAGAGATTAGACAGATTGCCAAAATTTTAAAAAACAATTATTTAAATAAGCGTCTAAAAGCCATTACTCAGCTGATTGCCGAACTCGAACCAGAGCAATCAGAAGCTAATAATAAACAGGAGTTAGATAGCTTACTAAAAGAATTCAATAATTTAACAGAAGAATTGCGTAAGCTAAATTAATCATTATGCCTAAAGCCAAGAAAAAGGCTAGTATTAGTCGGGCAACTACTAAAAAAAAGACAGTGCAATCCAAAAAGGTTAAAAGCCCGAAGAAGTTTGTTATTAAAAAAATTATCAAACGCGTTGCCCCCAAGGTGAACAAACAGCAGGTAAACAAACAGCGCTTGCTTAAAGTTGTTCAGCATGACATAGTCAGACCCAATGAAGCGGTTTTAGACGTATTAATTGCCAAGGTTAGAACCCGTGGGTTTATCACCGAAACAGAATTGATTCAGACTTTTCCTGAAGTGGAAGAACATGTTTTTGACTATGAATTATTTCTGGAACGTTTACAGCGTAACAGTATTACCATTGTAGAAGACAGTGGCGGTTTTTTAGACGCTCAAGCTAATTTACAAAAGAAAGATATTTTAGACGATTTGCTGGGTAGTGAAAAGGATCGTTTGAAATTTGATATTTCCGAATTAAGTTCTGATAGCATTCAAATGTATTTGCGAGAAATCGGTAAAGTACCATTGTTACACTCAGATGAAGAAATTGAATTGGCTAAGCGCAAGGAAAAAGGCGACAAGAGGGCGGAACGCAAACTCATTGAAGCTAATTTACGTTTGGTTGTTTCTATTGCCAAAAAATTTGCCGGTTCCAAAGGTTTAAGCCTCTTGGATTTAATTCAGGAAGGTAATATTGGCCTGTTTAGAGCTGTGGAAAAGTTTGAATATCGCAAAGGCTACAAGTTTTCTACCTATGCTACTTGGTGGATCCGTCAGGCCATTACCCGCTCCTTAGCTGACCAATCCCGCACTATTCGTATTCCCGTGCATATGGTGGAAACTATTAATAAGTGTAAACAGATTCAACGTTTGTTGGTTCAACAGTTAGGCCGTGAACCAGTGGCTGAAGAAATAGCTGCGGAAATGGGTGAAGAGATTGAGAAGGTTAGATATGTTCTGAAAATCTCCCAAGACACTATTTCTTTAGAAACTTCCATTGGCGATGATGATGAGGACTCCACTCTCGAGGACTTTATTGAAGACGTCAAAACCACTACCCCGGATCGCGAGGCCGCCTTACAGCTTTTGCGTGATTATGTGCAAGAAGTGATTGCTGATTTGTCGCCTCGAGAGCAAAAGATTCTGGAAATGCGTTTCGGTTTGAAAGACGGAGTCGCCCATACCTTGGAAGAGGTGGGAGCCGAATTTGATGTCACCCGTGAACGTATTAGACAAATTGAGGCCAAGGCCATTGAAAAGATACAGAAACAGGATAATATCAAGAAGTTAAGAGATTTCTAGTCTTGACTTTTTGCTATTTTTTTGTATAATATATTTGTTGCCAATAAAGGCAATTTTAATTTGAAATATTCCTCGGTAGCTCAGTTGGTTAGAGCGACTGACTGTTAATCAGTAGGTCGTGGGTTCGAGCCCCACCCGAGGAGCTTGATTATATAAACTAATAAATCTATATGGCCAAAAGAGACACGGGCGTAGGTAAGAGGAGAAAAACTCATTCCCCAAAAACCAAGAAGCGCTTAGAAATAAAACGTTTAATGCTGGAAGCTAAGGCTAGTAAAAGGAAGCATAAGAAGTAATTAGACTATTTGAGTAACAAAAAAACGAATCAGTTAATGATTCGTTTTTTTGAATGAACTATTGTTTAAGAAGCAAATGATGTTGAATTGTTTTGGTTATCTTCATTTGCTTGAAAATCTTCATGAATCCCGTGTTTGCCAAAATGGCTCAAAATATTTTTTAGCATTACCGGCGCTAATTTGCCAATTTGGTCATTCATGACCTCTTCAGTGATCTGACCATTAGCAC
>Ga0209212_1004223_pt1 | contig 17975 bp, 18 predicted proteins | sample RifGroC2_FD_183996 | JGI IMG/M metagenome (GOLD analysis project Ga0209212, IMG submission 183996) | Groundwater microbial communities from Rifle, Colorado, USA - Groundwater C2 (SPAdes) (version 2) | ecosystem: Environmental > Aquatic > Deep subsurface > Groundwater | place: Rifle, Colorado...
GGTTTATATCTTTTACAGATGAAAATCTTTTAAGTGAAACACCTTTGAATCTTTTTTCATAATCCGAAATAATTCTAAAATTTATCTTGCAATCTTCAGATAGTTCTTCTTCGCTACCGAGAAATAATATTTTAACATTGTAACCATTATTAACACAGTGCCTTGCAACAGCAAAACCGTCACCTCCGTTATTCCCTTTACCGCAAATAAAACCGATCTTCTTTTCTTTATTATTTTCTAAAAACTTTTCTACAAGGCAATTGTAGATCTCAAGAGAGGCGTTCTCCATAAGAACGGGTCCGGGAATTCCCATTTGCTTAATTGCATATTCATCAACCTGTCTTATTTGTTCTGTTGAATAAAGCGGGATCATTAATTCATTAAAAATTTAAATATTAAAATACTTCCGCTTTCATTAATAATAAAGGGAGATAATTTAAAAGATTTGTAAAAAAAATTTTATAAGAATGAAGTTATAATGTTTATTATAGTCCCGGGAGATAACCCTAAAACTATAACAAGTAATACTGAAATAATAACTGCCAGCAAACCGGTGTTCTGAGCTTCCAAAGATAATTCTGTTTCTGCATCTTTAAAGTACATTAAAACAACTATCCTTAAATAGAAATAAACACTTATTACACTCGATACTACGCCTGCAATTGCGAGCCAGACAAGATCGGCTTTAATCGCTGCAATGAAAACATAATACTTGCCGAAAAAGCCTGCAAAAGGTGGAATTCCTGCAAGAGAAAACATAAATATCGAAAGCATTGCCGCAAGTGCCGGATGTTTTGATGCAAGACCGGCATAAGATTTTATTGAGAGATTTGTTTCATCTTTTCCTTCAACAATTGCTACTATACCGAAAGCCCCGAGATTCATAAAAGTATATGCTAAAAGATAAAAGATAATTCCTGCCACACCTTCGTAATTCCCTGCTGCAAGACCGATGGTCATATATCCTGCATGTGCAATTGAAGAATAAGCAAGCATTCTTTTAATATCATCCTGGGCAATTGCAACTATGCTTCCAAACAACATAGACAAGACAGCAATGACCGCAAGATAAGGCTCAAAAGTGTTGGCAACCGAACTACTGAAAACGGCGAAGAAAGTTACAATTATTGCACTGAATGCAGCAGCTTTGCCACCGGTTGAAAATAATCCCGCAACGGTTGTTCCCGAACCCTGGTAAACATCCGGTACCCACATATGAAACGGAAATGCAGCAATCTTAAATGAAAAACCGATTAAGAATAAAAGCATCCCGGTTATAAAAAGTACATTCCCGGTTAATTCAGAAAAATTTTTTGTTATAATATCAATCGATGTTGTTTGTGCCGAGCCGTAAATAAGGGCTATACCGTAAACAGTAAAACCTGTTGCGAACGCACCTAATAAAAAATATTTAAGAGAAGCCTCGTTGGCTGCAAGTCTTTTCCTGTTTATTCCTGCAAGGACATAAAAACAAATAGACATTAATTCCAGTCCAAGGAAAATTACAAAAAGGTCCTTTGCACCAGCCATCAGCATCATGCCGAGAACAGATGATTGCAGAAGGATATAAAATTCTCCAAAGTATGAATCGTACTTGCGCAGGTAATCTACCGAAAGGAGAGAAACAAGTGCAGCACCAAAAGTAAAGATGAAAAAGAAAATGTTCACATTTCCACCGGTTGCAAACATTCCGCTGAAACTAACTGAAACCGAATTAACTGTTGTTAAGGAATAAAACCCTGAAACAAGAAATATGAGAATTGAAATCCACGGAAGAACAACTTCACTTTTCTTCAGGTACATTTCAATTATAATTGAGACCAGGATTCCCGCGCCTATGATTGCTAAGGGGAAAATGCTATAAAACGTTTCCATTAATTTTTCATCTATTCAATAAATAAAATATCTGCGTCAGTTTCTTCAATTCTTGCTTTATGTTTTTCTTCAAGATAAACGGCAATTTTTTTGTGGTTTTTAAGATTAAAAATGTCTTTGCCTTTTTCGACAACAACAAATTTAATTGATTCATACTTTGTTAATGAATTCTTTAAATCCTTGTAATCGAGAAAATATAAATTGGTAAAATCATCTTCTTCGTTTACAATAATTCCTTTAGAGCCTGATGAAAAATCCGTTATTATTTCATTCTCAATAACTACTTTAAGAAAATGAGCCTGGAAAGGAATTATGAGCCTGTTCCCGTAATACAATCCCGTGGTTTTAGCTTTTATTACTTCATCTATTGTTTTCATAATCAACCTTTACCCAAAAAGAAAATATACCAAATGATAGTAAATATAGGTATTAAGATAATAATTGAATATCTAAAGATATAAGTGAAGAAGCTTGGCATATTAATGCCGGCTCTCTCACAAATTGATTTAACCATAAAGTTAGGTCCGTTTCCGATATAAGTAATAGCTCCAAAGAAAACTGCAGCAACAGAAATTGCCTGTAAATAAATTTCATCATGAATCACAAATTCCTGTACTTCACTTTTAATATTTATATCCAATCCATACTTGCCCATAGCAGCACTTAAAAAGTTTAAATAGGTTGGAGCATTATCCAGCAGACCAGAAAGTATTCCAGTTGCCCAATAAAAAATACCTGCATTCAATTCATCTCTAAGAACACTTGCTTCATGAGCTATTAACTGAAGCGCCGGAATCATAGTTGCAAAGATACCTACAAAGAGATAAGCTACTTCTTTTATGGGTTCGAAATCGAATTCATTTGCTTTTAAAACTTCCTTATCGGCAGTTTTAAATGAAATGTAAACTACCAAAAACATTATTATCTCTCTAATGCCGATTGGAAAAGGAGCGAGACTCGGTACAAATGAAAGAACTCCTGGGTCGATAAAAACCGAGAGAATAATTATTCCGAGGTAAATAAGATTTTTTAATCCCTTAAATTCAATTTTCCCGGAATAAGTTTGCTGAAGCTTAGTTTCTTCATTTCCTTTATTAAACGAATCCACAATAAAAAACAAAGCGAGAATTAAAATCATTGCGGGAATCCAGATGTACCAAACATTCTCAATTACCCAGAAGAACGGAACTCCTCTCAGAAAACCGAGAAACAAAGGAGGATCACCGATTGGAGTTAAAGCGCCGCCAATGTTACTTACAATGAATATGAAGAAAATAATATGATAAGGTTTTATCCTGTTCTGATTAATCTTGATAAATGGTCTTATCAAAAGCATTGACGCACCGGTTGTACCAATTACATTTGATATAATCGCACCAAAAGCAAGAAAGAAAACATTTAACAATGGAGTTGATTTCTTATCAACTTTAATGAGAATACCGCCTGAAGCAACAAAAAGAGAACTTAACAATGCAATGAAAGATAGATATTCTGTAAGAGTATGAAGAAGAGAGTGAGCATCTTTTAAAAAAACTAAGTAATAAACAACAGTTACAATTCCAAGACTGATCGCAATTTTCGGATAATTATGTTCCCAGAAATGTTTATAAAATAATGGTCCCGTCGCAATCATTAAAAGCAAAAGAATGAAGGGAATAACCATTAAAGTATCCGGCAACTGGTGCACAGTTTGTGTTTCGGAAATAACTGAACCGGAATCGGATGCAATTAAAAAATCGGATATCAATACAAAAAAAAGTATTAAAGCAGGAGAGTATTTTTTCATTACACCATTATTTTATTGTTACCTGGTTAGAAGGAAGAACCTGTTCGATAATTTTTGCCGATGTTTTTTCGGAGACTTTCAGAAAAGTTCCCGGGTAAATTCCGATCCATATAATAAAAATGAATATTGGAACCATAACCAAAATTTCGCGGAAGTTCATATCTGTTAAAGAAGTAAGCTTTTGATTTTTAACTTCTCCAAATACAACTCTTTGGTACATCCAGAGCAGATAAACAGCAGCGAAAATAACTCCCGAAGTTGCAAAAACAGTATACCACCAGTTATTAAGGACAGGGGATTTAAAGGCACCAAGCAGAATTAAAAACTCGCCGACAAAACCATTTAATCCCGGTAAACCGATTGATGAAAGAGAAGCGAACATAAGCATGAAAGAAAAAACAGGAACTATCCTTGCTATTCCCCCATAATCACTTATCTCCCGCGTGTGGGTTCTTTCATAAATAATTCCAACCAAAAGGAATAAAGCTCCTGTAGAAAGACCATGATTTATCATCTGGATTATTGCACCCTGAACAGCTTCCTGGGTCATTGCAAAAATTCCGAGCACAACAAAACCTAAATGCGCAACAGAAGAATAAGCAACAAGCTTTTTCATATCTTTCTGAACCATTGCAACGAGAGCACCATAAATAATTCCGGTTACTGCAAGAACAGAAATGTAAGGAGCAAATGTAATCGAGGCTTGCGGAAATAATGGGAGACAAAATCTCAGCAAACCGTAAGTTCCCATCTTAAGTAAAACTCCTGCAAGAATAACGCTGCCCGCAGTTGGCGCCTGAACGTGAGCATCGGGCAACCATGTATGTAAAGGGAAAAGCGGAACTTTAATTGCAAAACTGAATGCAAATGCGAGGAACATCCAGTCCTGAATTGTTTTTTCTACCTGTGGTCCGACTGAGTAAAGTTCCGGCAGGCTTGTTGTAAAATATCCAAGCGGAGCAGATGCATAAATCGCAAGCCAGATTATTGCAACAAGCATCAGCAAACTGCCGAACATCGTATAAATAAAAAACTTTATCGAAGCATAAATTCTTTCTTTTCCTCCCCATATTCCTATTATAAAATACATCGGGATAAGCATTGCTTCCCAGAAAATGTAAAAGAGAAAAAGATCGAGAGAAACAAAAACTCCGAGCATTCCTACTTCGAGCATCAACATGAAAAATGTAAACTCTTTTACTTTGCTCGCTATGCTTGACCAGCTTGAAATTAAAGTAAGAGGGGTAATAAAAGTCGTAAGAAGAACAAGTAGAAGAGAAAGACCATCGATACCGACAAAATAAAAAATATTAAGATTCTCTATCCACGAAAATTTATGAACAAACTGGAATTCGGAATTCCGGTCATCAAAATTAAAATAGATAACGAGCGATATAATAAATGTTAAAAGAGAAGCGGCTAAACCGGCGTAGCGTATTAGCTTTTCATTTCTTTTGTTTATTAATAAAAGAAGAAAAGCACCGGCAAAAGGTATTATTAAGAGATACGATATTAAACTGCTGTATTCCATTTATAAGCTCAAAACTATCCAGAATAACGCTGCTGCAATTCCAACCATCATAATAACTGCATAAAACTGTGCAACACCTGTCTGCATTTTCCTGATTACGACTGAAGCTGATTCGATTAGTGATGCGATTCCGTTTACAAGTCCATCAATAATTTTATTATCAGCTATTCTCCATAAAAAAGAATCGGAGGTTTTAACTATGGGATTGATGACAGTTGCATCGTAAAGTTCATCGACAAAATATTTATTCCATAAAAGATTATATATCGATTTGAATTTCTTAGCTGTACCGGATGCAATTGACGGTTTCCTGAGATAAATATATCTTGCAAAGAATATCGATCCTGCAGCACCTGCAACAGAAATAGTCATTAAAAGTATTTCCTGGAAATGTGTATGCAAACCGTATATTGCAAGTTTTCTTTCCGCATTCTTGAAGACAGGCTCTAACCAGCCGTGAAAAATATTTCCATGCTCACCTGAAAAGATTTCCGGTATCCCGATGAATCCACCAATTGCAGATAGTACAGCCAAAATAATTAATGGAATAACCATTACGTTTGGAGATTCATGCGGATGCTCGCCTCGGTTCGACCGAGTCGAAGCGGGCTTTTCGTGTCCGAACCTTTCTTTCCCTTCAAATGTTAAAAAGTAAAGCCTGAACATATAGAAAGCAGTTATGAAAGCTGTCAATGCACCGATAAGCCAGAAAAGAAATCCGCCGTTTGCAAAAGAATACCAGAGTATTTCATCTTTGCTGAAGAAACCTGATAAAGGAGGAATGCCGGAAATTGCCAGCGCTGCAATTAAAAATGTTCCAGCAGTTTTTGGCATATGTTTTCTCAGTCCACCGTAATGCTGAATATCCTGTTCATGATGCATTGAATGAATTACAGAACCGGCACCAAGAAAGAGAAGAGCTTTGAAGAAAGCGTGAGTCATTACATGGAAAATGCCAGCAGAAAAAGCACCGACTCCCATAGCAAGAAACATATAACCAAGCTGACTGATTGTCGAGTAAGCCAAAACTTTTTTAATATCATTCTGAACAATGCCGATAGTTGCTGCAAACAAAGCAGTTAAAGTTCCGATAACAGCAACTACAGTTAGAATTGCAGGTGCAGATGCAAAGATGATCGAACATCTTGCAACCATGTAAACTCCAGCTGTAACCATTGTTGCTGCATGTATCAATGCAGAAACAGGTGTCGGACCAGCCATTGCATCCGGCAGCCAGACAAACAAAGGTATCTGTGCCGATTTTCCGGTTGCTCCTATAAAAAGAAAAATGGCAATGAATGCAAATGTTGTTTCAGGAACACCAAATGCTGAGGCTCTTGTGAATACTTCATTGAAATTAAGACTATTGAAAGTGAGATAAATGAGAAACATTCCGAGAAGAAAACCGAAATCACCAATCCTGTTTACGACAAAAGCTTTTTTAGCTGCATCACTTGTCGTGCTTTTTTCAAATTTTTTGTCATACCAGAAACCGATTAACAGGTAAGAGCAAAGACCAACCCCTTCCCATCCTAAAAACAAAAGAACAAAGTTGTCTGCAAGTATCAGGTTCATCATCGCAAAGATGAAGAGATTCATATAAGCGAAGAACCTCCAGAAACCTTTATCTCCGTGCATATAACCGATTGAGTAAACATGAATAATGAACCCGACCCCGGTTACAATTAAAGCCATTATAAGTGAAAGCTGATCTACCTGGTATGCAAAACCAACATCGAGGGAAGAAACTTTAAGCCATGTAAAAAGATTTATTATTGTTTTTCTTTCTTCAACCGGAAGGGCGAGTGTCTGAAAGAAAGCAATAATAGTAATAAGAAATGAAAGACCGATTACTCCGCTTCCAATAATGCCAATTACTTTTTCATTTCTTCGGTCAGAGGCTGATCCGCCTATGGCGGAGATTTTACTTCCAAAAGCTCCATTAATAATGAAGCCTAAAAGAGGAAGCAAAACCGTTAAATACATTAAATCAATCATAAAACTTTATTTTGCGTGTCCTCCTGAGCCTGCTCGCCTTGCTTCGAAGTCGAAGCAGGTCGAAGGATGACTTCTATTTCTTCAACCTGTCACACTTAGACAAGCTCAGTGTGACAGCTTTTACCATTTCAAAATATTTATCTCATCAATATTAACTGTCTGTTTATTCCTGAAAAGAGCAATAATAATTGCTAATCCAACTGCAGCTTCGGCGGCGGCGACAGTCATTACAAAGAAAACAAAAAGCTGTCCAACCGGATTTCCCATAAAAGATGAGAAAGTAATTAAAGTAAGATTAGCAGAGTTCAGCATCAACTCAACGGACATAAAAACAACAATTGCATTTCTTCTTGTAAGAACTCCGGCTACGCCAACTATAAACATAAAAGCGCTGAGTAATAAGTAATATTCTATGGGGACAGACATCGTCGTTTACACTTTATTTATTTCTATTATAACTAACAACTTCATCTACTTTCTGGAATAATGGAATCATGGAATAAATACAACCTTCATTAATCCAACATTCCACACTCCAATATTCCAACATTCCATTTTTTATTCGATCTTCTTTTTTGCTAAAATAAGTGCGCCAATTGTTGCAGCAAGAAGAAGAAAGCCTGCAGCTTCAAAAGGTAAAATATAATTTGTAAATAATTCCCTTCCGATCGTTTCAATTGTTCCTGCATTTATACTCGCCTGAACATCGGGAGAAACCTTTTCAGATGATGATGAAAATAGGATCAGATATGCAAGCTGAACAAAAACCAAAAAGGCAATTGCAAAAGCAAAAATTTTCATCCCCGGAATTTTATAAATACTTCTTTCGTGCTCAGGTTTAAGAAGCATAATTACAAAAAGAAAAAGAACCATAATTGCACCTGCATACACTATAACCTGTGTTACGGCAAGGAACTGTGCATTAAGCAACAGGTATAAACCCGCAAGCGCACCAAAATTTAAAATCAAAAACAAAGCCGCTATTACAATATTAGATCTTGTAATCATCAGGACAGATGTTGTCGCAGCAATGCCTGCAAAAAGTATAAAAAGTATTGTCTCTAACGTCATCTCTCTGTTAATGGAAGATGGTTGATGGTTGATGCCTGCCTGCCGGCAAGGCAGGGAAGATGTTTTTTAGAATTTCCATTTTTATATTTTTCTTTTACCTAAATTTTGTTGAGATGTTAATTTAATCGATGTAAATATCTTTTTAAGTTCAAAACTTTCATTAACATATTCTTAAATTTTTCAATCTTTTTAGAATCCGGCAGAATAGCGTTTAAGACCCGTAGCCAATAATTGCTTTCACGAGCTTCTTTTAAAACAACTCCAATCTTATGAATAAAATCCTTACCTGATTCTGCACTTTGTGCTTCTTCATAATTAGCTCCAACAGATGTTGATGCTTTAGCTAATTGAAATGTAATAACCGAAAACATTTTACTTTTTGGCAAAGTTTCAAGAAAAAGCAAACAGTCAACTCCAAAATCAAAAGTTCTATTAAGTAATTCTTCAGTTTTACTATTCATTTTAACCCTCCATTTTTTATAGAAATTCAATTTCAAATTCTGTTTTACTCTTTTTCCATCTTCCCTCTTCCATCAAACATCTTCCATCTTTATGGCGTATTGCGGTAAATCATTCTCGGGAACGGAATAGTTTCCCTAACATGTTCAAGTCCGCAAATCCAGCCGACAGTTCTTTCCAGTCCAAGCCCAAAACCTGAATGAGGAACGGAACCATATCTTCTTAAATCAAGATACCACTCAAAAGCTTCCTGAGGAAGATTGTGTTCTTTAATTCTTTCAAGAAGTTTATTAAGATCATCCTCCCGCTGACTGCCGCCGATAATTTCTCCATAACCTTCCGGTGCAAGAACATCGACAGCTAAAGCAAGATTTTCATTTCCAGGATCGCGTTTCATATAAAATGCTTTTACTGCGGCGGGATAACGGTGAACCATTACAGGGCGATCAAACTGTTCCGAGATTATTGTTTCATCTCCACCGCCGAAATCATTTCCATATTCAAACTGGCTTCCGCTCTTCTTTAAAATCCCGACAGCTTCATCATAAGTAATTCTTGGCAAAGGCTTTTTAACATTTTTAAGTTTTGTTGTATCTCTTTCAAGAACTTTTAATTCTTCCTCCATTTCCTTTAACACTGTTTGAACAACATATTCCAGAAATTCTTCTGCAAGATCCATATTGTCATTCAGATCATTGAAAGCAACTTCCGGTTCGATCATCCAGAATTCTGTAAGATGTCTTCTCGTTTTGGATTTCTCCGCTCTGAAAGTCGGACCGAAAGTATAAATTTTACCAAGAGCCATAGCCCCGGCTTCGCCATAAAGCTGTCCCGACTGAGTTAAGTATGCTTTCCCCAGATCAAAATACGGAGTCTCAAAAAGTGTGGAAGTTCCCTCAACAGCATTTGGAGTTAAGATCGGTGCATCCATTAAAGTAAATCCGTTGCCGTCAAAAAAATCTCTGATAGCTTTTACAATTCGGTGCCTTATTTTTAAGATAGCGACCTGCCTGCTCGAACGAAGCCACAGGTGCCTGTGATCCATTAAGAATTCAATTCCGTGGTCTTTGGGAGTGATAGGATAATCGTGAGCTTCGCTGATTACTTTAAGACCTGTCGCATCGAGCTCATATCCACCCGGTGCTCTCGGTTCCGCTTTAACTTTTCCCGTTACTTCTATAGAAGTTTCCTGCCCGATCCTGTCTGCAGTTTCAAAAATATCTTCAGTAACATTTCCTTTGAAATAAACACATTGAAGGTAACCTGTTCCATCCCTCAAAACCAAAAACTTAATCTTTCCGCCCGATCTTTTATTATAAAGCCAGCCTTGTAAAGAAATCTCCTGTCCAACATACTTACCGAGATCGCTAATAGTAATTTTCTGCATCAATAAGTTATCCTGACAAACTTTGGGAATAATGGAATTGCGGAATGCTGGAATAATGAATGAATATTCCATAATTCCATCGCTCCTGTATTCCATGCGTCTTGCATAACATCCTTTAATTAGTAGAAATAGTTTCAAAAATTAAGTTTTCAAATATAAAGAGGGTGCGAAAGAATTCCAAAGCGCTCGTCATCCTGAAACCTGCTTTAGCAAGAAAAAAATTAAAAGACTTTTTGGTAGTTTTTTATTTTGCGGTAGAATTTCTTATAAGTTATATTGTTAGTAAACGAAAGGAAGGACTTAAATGAGCAGCAAGGAAATTATAAAGAACGCAATGAAGCTTTCCCCACAAGAGAAATTATTGGTAGTAGACAGCATATTAAAAAGTCTTGATGAACCGGATAAAGAAATAGAAAAAATCTGGCTGGAAGAATCCGAAAAGAGAGTAAAGTTATTCCGCCAGGGAAAATTAAAAGGAATCCCTTTAGAAGAAATAGAACTGCTTACAGGTAAGTAGCTCATCAACACACGGGGATTATCTTTTTATAGTAAGCATCTCTTGAGAGAATTTAATAAGCGTAAAAAGTGAGAATAGATTTTCTATCCTTAATATGTTATCTTAATTCAGAGTTTAATAAACAACCGGGAAAATAGAATGAAAAAAATAATAAGTGTCCACATATTTAAAGGCGAGAAGTATTTTGTTGCAGAGTGTATTGATTTACCAGTAGTTACACAGGGCGAAACCCTGGATGATTTAGTAAGAAATTTGAAGGAAGCGCTTGAATTGCATCTTGAAGAAGAAAGCCTGGAAGACCTTGATATTGCCCCTAACCCTACAATTATTGCAAATGTCGAATTAGACAATCTTATCTATGCCTAGACTAAAAGTTCTTTCCGGGGAAGATGTAATTAAAATATTCAAAACATTTGGGTTCACAATCTCTGGACAAAAAGGGAGTCACATTAAATTAGCCCGATTATTAAAAAATAATGTGAAGCAATCAGTAACAATTCCGAATCATAAAGAGATTGATAGAGGCACTCTAAAAGCAATAATCAGGCAAGCTTCTAAATACATTTCTGAAGAAGAATTGAAAAATCAATTCTATGCAGACTAATTCTCCTTGAACTAACTCCCCTATTACATAATTTATTTCCTGAGACAAACACCCCCAACCAGTCTGGGGGATTATCTTTTAAGTATAACGACCCACCCGCCGAAGCATATATTAGGATTTTGCCTCAATATTAATTCTTTATTAATTACTCCCAACCATTTGCAATAAAAGATTTTTCATTTTACATTATGAACCAAATTCACGACAAACATTAACATCAACTTAAAGGAGAGGGTGCTATGAAGAAACTATTACTTCCCTTTTTGGTTCTTTCAATTTTGTTAGTTAGTAAACCTGCATACAGTACAATAGATTCTCTTTCAATTGCAGAAGCTATTGAAGATTTGAACGCGGATTTTGTCCCTGACCGTTTGGGAGATACGGTTAAGGTAGCCGGTGTAATTATTTCACCAAACTTTCAAACATCAAACAGTTCATTTTATTTGTGGGATGGTACAGCAGGAACTGATCTTTTTATGTCAGGCACAGTATTTAATTGGGGTTTGGGAGATTCACTTATTATAACGGGTGTTGTTACTCAATTTAATGGTATGACTGAAATAGTTCCTTCTAATACTGCCGGTTGGGATTCTGTTGGTACAGGTGGTGTTTTGCCTGATGCGATGGAAATAACACTTGCTGCTTATAAAGCCAATCCTGAGATGTATGAAGGCAGCTTAATCCTTGTTAAGGATTTATCTTTGGTAGGTGGCACCTGGCCAGCAAGTAGCAGCGCTAACTTATCCCTAAGCGATGGAATTGATACAGTTGTTTTTAGAATTGACTCCGACACAGATATTGACGGACAAACTGAACCTACCTGGCCGCAGGATGTTATTGGGATAGGGGCTCAATTTGACGCAAGTGCTCCATACGACGGTGGTTATCAAATTTTTCCAAGATATTATACAGACTTTACACCTTCTGCACCGATACCCGTAGAATTAATTTCATTCACAGTTTCTGTAGAGCCAAATGCAGTTTTACTCCGCTGGTCAACAGCTACTGAAACAAATAACAAAGGATTCGAAGTAGAGAGAAAATCTTCTTCGGATAACTGGAGCAGAATCGCTTTTCTTGACGGCAACGGAACGACAACGAATATACAGATATATTCCTATGCAGATAATTCTGTTACACCTGGAAAATATTCCTACAGGCTAAAACAGGTTGATTTTAACGGCACATATAAATACTCCGATGCAGTTGAAGTTAGTTTCACAACCGTAGCAAAGTTTGAGCTGGCTCAGAACTATCCAAATCCTTTCAACCCGAGCACAACAATAAGCTTCAGCATACCAGAAGGTGCTAATGTTGCTCTAAAGATTTACAACACGCTTGGGCAGGAAGTAAAAACTTTAGTAAACGGGTTTAAGGAAGCCGGTTCTTACAAAGTTAATTTCGATGCAAAGAATTTAACAAGCGGACTTTATTTTTATAAGCTCGATGCAGGAACTTTTTCAGAAGTAAGAAAAATGACATTGATCAAATAAAACTTTTTCATTTCATTCTTTCTATAAAGCCCGGCTTGTCCGGGCTTTTTTAATTGAGCCAAATCATCTTTAATCTGAGAATCGAATTTCCCATTTGAGAGAATATAGCTATCTATTTTCTACAATTTAATAAACCGTTGTCCAAAGGACTCCTTCGACGAAACGGTTAATCATTATTATTCTTGAGGCTAACCCACGACTTAAGGGACTGTTGCATAACATTAGAAAATAATTTCTGTTAATCCTCTACGAGGATTTATAATATGTTGGCTTTATCTTTCTACAATAATATGACCCTGCCTTGCCATCAGGCAGGCTCTACGAGGTCTGTTATTATTAAATAACATCGTAGATGTTTAATTATTGTAACTCAGAATAAAAACCTAAAAATATGATCCTTGTAGAGGATCAATAAATTGATAAAGGATCAGTTAGGCAACACACCCTTAAGCCTGCCTGCCAGCAAGGCAGGTCGTGGGTTAATAAGTAAAAACATCTTATAAACTGTTTCAATCAAGAAAGCTTATCAAAATCTTACCATAAACCATTGCTTCTTACCTATTGAAATTGTTAATATTAACTCTGATAAAAGAAATGCCTAAGAAAGAAATATTAACAATAGATAATCTTGCAGCTTTTGAAAAACTCATCAACAGGGATGATCGTTCTTATGATATAAATATGATGTGCATGCCCGGAACTCTTGAGGATAAGCATAAAAATGTTGATCCTGAAATTGGAATTAGGGCATTGAGAAGACGATTTAATTTAATTTACCTGCTGCTCGAAGGAATACATGATGTACATATAGGTGCTGATTACCGCTGGCTGAAACCAAATGATTTAGTTATTGTTCCAGAAAATATGGTTTATGCTTCTTCAAATATCAGCAACTGTAAAGGTTATTGTATTCATTTTAAGACTGATTTCATACAGCCCTTATTGAAAGGACCCCTAACAGAAGAATTTCCTTTCTTTAACTCTGAAGCTGAACATGTAATTAATATAACAGCGGAAGAAAGTTCACTTCTTCAAAAATCATTTAAAGATATTATCACTGAATATGAAAGATTTTCTTATGAAAAAGATTTCCTGCTGCGAAACTATATTTTTATTCTGCTTCTGCGTATACGTGAAATTTACCGCCCGCACGTAAAGCAAATAAAAGAAAGCTCAAGCAGAGCTACTAAGTTAGCAAACAGGTTTAAACATTTGGTTGAGAAAAATTTTATTGAGATGCGGGAGGTACAACAGTATGCAGAAAAGTTGCATATAACTCCCAAATACTTAACCGATGCCGTGAAAGAAACATATGGTAAGACTCCACGTGATTTTATCAATGATATGCTTTTGCTTGAAGCCAAAGTCCAGCTTGTTTCTACAGATAAAACAATAACAGAAATTGCACTAGAGCTTAATTTTAGTGATCAGTCACACTTCAATCATTTTGTAAAGCAACGAACCGGCTGCTCTCCTGTGGAACTTCGGGAAAAGCTATCCTTTAATATAGAGGAAGTCCGTCAACTGATAAATCCTGCCTGAATTTTACTCTGTTTTATACATGAATTAACTCCATTTCTACAAGCAATCCACTTTTTGGGGTTTTATTTTTCACCACCGGTAATTCAAAAAAATTTTATTAACAATTAAAGGAGTTTCAAATGAAAGCCATTTCAATTTTTTTGTTTGCATTTTTGTTGATGAGCACTTCATTTGCTCAAAATGGAATGACAAAACAGGAGGTTTACAACGATATTGAAAAAACACTCGGTAAAGTACCTTCCTTTTTCAAATTAATTCCTGAAAGGTCTCTCGAACTTGAATGGAAACTTTTCAAAACACTTCAGCTTGAAGAAAGTCCCATTCCAAATAAATACAGGGAGTTGATTGGTGTTGCAGTTTCTGCTGCTACAAAATGCGGGTATTGCTCTTTCTTCCATACTGAAGTTGCAAAGCTTTTTGGTGCAACCGATGAGGAAATTGAAGATGCCGTACATTATGCTAAATCGAGTGCGGGATGGAGCACTTACATTAATGGTATGCAGGTAGATTATGATCAGTTCACAGAAGAATTATTGGAATCAATAGAGTATGTTAAAATGCAATCAGCTCAAAAGTAATTCTTAAATATTTTTTTAAGAAGTAAGTTAAGTAAATTTAAACACGACCCTTCCCGTATACCGGGAAGGGTTTAAGGAGGAAATCAAATGGAAACAACAATTAAAAAAAACACTTTAGCCCAAAAAACAGAATTAGTTAGTTTTAATAAACCGTTAGAAACAAGAAAGTTTCCTCTAGGAAAGCTTGACCTTGTAAATATTGGCGGAGCAGTAATCGGCAGAGGGATTTTTGAACCCGGCTGGAAATGGTCAACTTCTGTTAAACCAATTGTAAATACAAAAAGTTGTGAAGCTCCTCATTTCCAGTATCATTTATCTGGCACTTTAAGAATTATTATGGACGATGGAACAACCTTCGATGCAAAACCTGGTGACGTAACCTTACTCCCTGCCGGCCATGATGCTTATGTAATCGGTGATGAAGCAGTAGTTGTGATTGATTTCCAGGGAATGGTCGACTATGCAAAAGCAAAATAGAACAAAAAAATTACGATAATAGAATTATATTCTTTGAAGTTTTAATTAAATCCAGGCAGTAAAATCATCTTTAATCTGAGAATCAAATTTTCCATTTGAGAGAATATAGCTATCTATTTTCTACAATTTAATAAACCGTTGTCCAAAGGACTCCTTCGGAGAAACAGTTAATCATTATTATTCTTGAGGCTAACCCACGACTTAAGGGTCTGTTGCATAACAGCATCAACACGGTGGTCACGAACCATTTCGTGACCAAACATTGGTAATTCTGTCCTGTCAGGAAATGGTTCCTGACAGCCGTTGTTCATAAAAGTCAGGATAATGAGTTATGCAACAGACCCTTAAGTCGTGGGTTAATAAATAAAAAGTAGCCTTGTTAACTGTTTCAACAGTTTCTTATAAAGATTACCTTCCTTAATTAAATGTTAAAAAAAGTTATAATTATGTTACAGAATATACTGGCATTATCGTTGCTTACTAACAAATAAGTATTTATGTTTGTCAACAGATGAAAAGAAAAATTTCAATATTAACTTTAGCTTTACTCTTCTTTACAGCTACAACGGGAATGCCCATCACTCTGCATATCTGCAAAATGATGGATATGACCACTGCAGAAGCTTGCGAATTGCACAAAGCAAAAATAGTGAAGCACGCCTGCTGTGAAGATGAAGAGTCAGATTATCCTGTTAAATTTACCTCTGCGAATCTGCCATGTTGCCAGTCTGAGTTTGTATATAATAAAATTAAAGATGATTTTTTATCTTTTAAAACTGAAACCCCGAACAACCCGGTATTATTAAATTTCGTTGCTGAAACTATAAACTACCAGGATGTTTCATTAAATTTAAATTCGAGCTCGTTTTATTCAGATACTTCTCCCCCGTTAAACAGTAATCCTATTTACCTGAGCATATCCCAGCTTCTTATCTAAAAATCTTTTCTAACTGAATTTTCAGAGACGAATAACTCTGTCCATTCGTTCTGATATTTAATCAAATGATCAAACCGGTAACACGGTTAAGAAAAATCACCAGGTAGAAAAGATGAACATAAAAAAAATTTTAATTTTTGTATTACTTGCGGCAATAAACTCGTTCATGCAAGCCGCACAATTGAATTATACAGGCGGCAAAGAATCATTACAGGAGCCTGTTAACACTGCACTTGAACGGAATTCAAATCTTCCCGATCCGATCTTAACACCCGGACTTGCAAGCCAGCCTGTTAATTCTTTTTCATTCATACAGGAACCGGATTTCGTTTACATTGATAGTTTGGTTGCAGAAGCTTTACAAAACAATCCTGAACTTAAAGCAGCCCGTAACATAACAAGTGCCGCAAAAACAAAGATAGACCAGGTTTCTACCTGGGAATCTCCACAAGTAGGAGTTGAGCTTTTCCAAACACCCGTTCAATCATTTCCTAATCCTTTTAAAGATGGAATGGAAACAGATTATTTTATTCAGCAAATGTTCCCTTTCCCGGGAAAAATCAGTGCAATGACTTCTTCAATGGAAAACAATGCGGCAATGGTTGAGCAACAGTACTTTGCTTTGGAAAAACGAATTATCAAACAGCTTAAAGATTACTACTATGAATTATACCTGATTCAGAAAAAGATTGAGATAAATAAAGAGAACCAGGATTTGATGAGACAGTTTACTGAAATTACCCGGAAGCAGTATGAAGTGGGAATGGGAAAACAACCTGATGTAATAAGATCTCAAACAGAACTCTCTACTTTAATAAATGAAGGGATAAATCTCGAAAAAGAGAAAACAGATATTCAGACAATGATAAATACAATTTTAAGCAGACCCGCAAACGCAGAGCTTGGTCTGGTTCCCGACCCTGCAGATAGCTTACCATCCTGGCAGTTTGATGATGTTTATAATCTTGCTCTTGGAAATCGCCCTGAGTTAAAAGGAATGGGTTATAACATTGATATGTATAAATCTGAATTGGATGCAACGAAACTTGAATATTATCCCGACATAATGGGAAGAGTAATGTATAAAGATATGGCAAATACGTCTGATGATTTCTGGGCTTTGATGGTTGGCGTTAACATTCCGCTGGCTCCTTGGTCCGGTGGAAAATACACGGGCAAAGTTGAAGAAAATGAATTGAATGTTAAAACAGCTGAAGAACAATACAACTTAATGAGGAATATGGTTGCATCGGATGTGCAGAACTCATTAGTTAAAATTGAAACCAACAGGAACTTAGTTGACTTGTATCAGAATACCGTTATACCGCAGGCAGAACAAACTTTACAATCAACAATTTCAGCTTATCAAACAGGTAAAACAGAATTCTTAATGCTGATAGATGCATACAGAATGCTGCTGATGTCTCAACTCGATTTTTACATGTCGAAGATGAATTTCCTGCAAAGCCAGGCACAGCTTGAACAAGCTGTCGGATTAAGTATTGAACAAATTAAAAATGAAATTAAGTAACGGAGAAAAAAATGTTGAGTGAAACGAAATCCCGCTCTGCGGGAAAAAAAATAATTATAAGCGGAGTAATCTTTTTAATAATCGGTTTAGCAATTGGAAAATTCTTTCTTGGAGGAGAACCAAGAATCTCTGATAATAAAGAAAGGAAAATACTTTACTACCGTAACCCGATGAACCCTCAGGAAACTT
>Ga0209212_1004224_pt1 | contig 17969 bp, 11 predicted proteins | sample RifGroC2_FD_183996 | JGI IMG/M metagenome (GOLD analysis project Ga0209212, IMG submission 183996) | Groundwater microbial communities from Rifle, Colorado, USA - Groundwater C2 (SPAdes) (version 2) | ecosystem: Environmental > Aquatic > Deep subsurface > Groundwater | place: Rifle, Colorado...
TCATTTTTTCAATCTGCCCGACCGTGATTTCATCGTTGCGATGCACCACCACGTCTGCGCCGAGCTCGGCGAAATACTGCACCAGGTTGTAGGTGAAGGAATCGTAATTGTCGATCATCAGCAGCATATTTAGCTTATCCTATTGATTATTCAATGAGTGCGTTGCTGAACCATTGAATTTTATCCTGTAATTTGTCCGGTTTTTTCGGCGCTTGAAAATAGTACCGACACTCGACACCGGTAAACCCGCATTATCCTCTGCGCGATGAAGCCGCTCAAGGTTGCGGGTGAAATGTTGTCCCAATGTTTGGTTCATGCGCGCTCACATTGTTCCGAACAGGCCGCTCGCGCTCTGCTGCCAGATATGGCGATAGACCAGCTCGGCGACCTCTTTCTTTTCGTTTGTCGTGTAGGGCGGATCGGGCAGCGCCTGATAGACATGGTCGAGGATAAACACCTCGACCTCGGCTTGCGTCTGTTCCTTTTCCGTCCATTGTTCCAGCGGGGCGATCAGGCGCTGCAATTCCGCAAGCAGTTCGCGGCTTGCAGTTTTGATCTTCTCCCGCTCCGACCCACTCAGGGACTCTTTTTTGAGCAAATCGAATAACGCCAACTGTTCTTCGGTCAATCCTAATTCAACAGCGCGCCTTTGCTCTTCGTCTAAACTGTTAGCCACATCCCATAGTTTGGCGAAAGTCTCTTCAACGGTGGCTCTATCCTTGTCGGCATTGTAGGCCGCGATCACTTCCTGATATTTTTTCTCATAGTTCATGCGCAGCGGATTGTTGGCCAGCATCTGCGCCAGTTTCTCTTCCACGATCTTGCGTATGTCTTCGATCACGGTCGCCTTGCGCTTAACTTTCTTGCTGAATTCCTCGCGCAGTTTTTCCATGTTGATGCGCGAGAGGTCAACCGTCATTCCCTTTGCCTGATCATCACCGGGAGCCTGAGTAGCAATCGCCTGATTGACGATGCGGTGCAATTCCTTGAGAAGTGCGGTCACGTCGGATGTATCGCGGCGTTCGGTGAGTTTTTTGTAAATCGCCTCGATATTGTCGTGGCGCTCGGCATACGTCATTGCCGATGGCTCCACCAGCAGCGCCTTGAAGCGGCTGAACACTACCCGCGCCAGAATCTCGAAACGGCGCTTGGATTCGTCATTGGTATAGACCGCATCAACAGCGTCCGCCAGCCCCTGAATCCGCGCGAATCCCTTTGCGCCCAGCAATTCTGCCGACTCGAATCCCAGCCCGCGCAGATGTGCTTCCGTTGTCTCGATGGCGTCATGCAATGCTGCCACGCGTTCTTCCAGCGGCGCAACGATTTCATCGGCTCCGCCGTCATCACCAAGCGCATATTGCGCAAGCGCTTTGCGCAAGCTTTTGAGCATGCCGTTGTAGTCAACAATCAGCCCGAAATCTTTCCCCGGATAACGCCGGTTGGCGCGGGCAATGGCCTGCATCAAGGTATGCGCCCGCATCGGCTTGTCTATGTAGAGGGTAGCCAAGCATTCGACATCGAAGCCCGTCAGCCACATGGCGCACACAATCGCCACGCGGAACGGGTGCTGCGGGTTCTTGAAGGCCGATTCAACATCCACGCGCTTGCCGTCCGGTGTCTCGAAGCCCAGCTTCATGCGGGCGCGGTGTGGAATGATGTCGAAGCCCCCTTTCTTGAATTCTTCGACCTCCTTTTGTGCCTCGCTGATGATGATCTCGATGATGGTTTCATCCAGCCAGACGGCTTTCGCCAGCAAGCGGTCGCGCTGCGCGTGGAGGCGCTGCCGCGTCTCGTCATCCGGCGCAGCAGCAATATCGGCTAACTTGCCCTCAGCATCAATCCGAACCGCAACCGCTTTTGCTTTCCACTTAGGCTCGATCAGATTCAGCATGCGGGCGCAAGTCATCTTGTCGATGCACACCAGCATCGATTTGCCGGATTCCCAGCGGGTGCTGCAATGCTCGACAAAATCGGCAGCGATTTTCTCCAGCCGCTCATCGGCGGTGATGACTTCGTAATCCTTGCCGAGCAACTTCTCCAGCAAGGATGTCTGATCTGGATCGAGCTCGGCGGCAGCCACGGCAAGGGCAATTTTCTCGTTCAAATCCAGCCGCGCCAGCCCCAGCTTTTCGCCCCGGTTTTCGTAGACCAGCTTCACCGTCGCGCCGTCTTCCTCGCTGCGCTTGAAGTCGTAGCGGGAGACATATTCACCGAAAATCCGCTTGGTCAGTTCATCATGTTTGAACAGCGGTGTGCCGGTGAAACCGATGAAAGCCGCATTGGGCAACGCCAGCCGCATGTTGCGCGCCAGCTTGCCCGCCTGAGTACGGTGCGCCTCATCCGAAATCACGATGATGTCATCGCGATCACTGTATGGCTCGTCCGGCTTCACATCCTGATTGAATTTGTGTATCAGGCTGAACAGGTAACGCGGATTCTCTTTGAGCAATAGCTTCAGCTCTTTGCCGGAACCCGCGCGCGGCGTCTGGTCATCCGCCACACCACAGCCAACGAAGGTCTTGTAAATCTGGCTGTCCAGATCATCGCGGTCGGTCATCAGCACAAAGGTGAAATTGCCCTCCACCGTGCGCCGCACTTTCTCGGCGAAGAAGGCCATCGAATATGATTTGCCGCTGCCCTGTGTATGCCACACCACGCCCAAACGTCCGAGGTCGGGATGCGCGCGCTCGATGATCTGCAAGGTGCGTGGCTCAGCCTCGGCAACCCCCTCGCTAAGGTAGGGTGGCACAACAGGCTCCGCCGCCTTGGGATAAGCGGCCATCGGTTCATTCGCCGCACGATCAGCGTTGGCTACAGGCAACTCAATAACGCGATATTTCAGCCGCTCGCCCGGCGGGAATTGACGCTTGATTTCCTCTTGCCGCACCACTGCCGCCACCGCCTGATTTACCCCCAGCAACTGATGGTTGCGCGCCACCACCTTGCGCACCGCTCCGGCCTTGCTGGCGTCGAACAAAATAAAATTCTCGACGATGTCCAGCAACCTGTCCTTGGCGAGCATGCCGTTGAGCAACACCTCCGCCGCCACGCTGCCCTTGTCCCGCTCGTCCAACCGCTTCCATTCGCCGAAGTGCTCCCACGCGCTGGTGATCGAGCCATAGCGGGCGTTGTCACCATTGCTGACAATCAGGAATGCGTTGTGGTGGAAAGCATGGGCGATGACATTCTCGTCGAGATAGTCACGCAGATTGCCGTCGAAACCGGCGCGGATATTTTTGTACACCGCCTTCAGTTCGATGAACACCAGTGGCAGGCCATTGACGAAGCAGACCAGGTCGGCGCGGCGGTTGTAATTGGGCGTGCGCAGCCCGGTGATCTTCAGTTCGCGCACCACCAGAAAGCGATTGCTGCCCGGATTGCGGAAATCAATCACCCGTGCCTGCGCGTGCCGCAAAGCCCCTTGCGCGTCGCGGTAACTCACCGGCACCCCGTCGCGGATCAGTTTGTAAAACGCCTGATTATGCTGGAGCAGCGAACGCGAATAATCGTGATGGGTGAGCTTGACCACCGCCTCATTGATCGCGGCCTCCGGCAACCCTGAGTTGAGCCTCACCAGCGCTTCCCGCAAATCGCGCACCAACACCACCTCGCGCTCACTGGCGCGACCCAGCGTACCATCCGGGCCGAAGGTCTCCTGATTCCAGGCGTAAACGCTCTCCCAGCCCAGCACCTTTTCCAGATGATCGGCAAAGGTCGTTTGAACCAGTCGGTCTTCGCTGTTGATGTCGGTGTAAGCCACGCGATGCTTTCTATTGGACAAATAACCGTTGCATAAAGGACATGTCTTTAACGTGTCCTTTATAAAAAACACTAAAGATCATTGCATTACTAAAAGTCATTGGCTCAGGCGCACAAGACATCATGGCGATTCCCCCACCCTTTGTCCTTTATGTTCTTGGCCAGATAGCCGGTAGCGCCGCCAACGGCGCTCACCCTCATGCGTTACCCGCCCTTCATTCTCCAAATCGTCCAGAGCACGCTTGACCGTCTTGGCAGAAATCTCTGCACCAATCCGTCGGTTTACATCGGTACTTGAAGAATCGGGATAACGTGCTAGGTCTTCCAGTATCAGCGCCCGCAAGCGATGCGGCTCAATGCGCAGCAGGGTGGTAGGCAGCTTAAGATCGGCACCGCGCAACAAATTTGGATCAACAAAGTAGCGCGTGCCTTGTGTGCGCCCGGCACTCTGCACCAAAGCCATTGTCTGCAAGCGCCCCAGCCAGACAGCGAGTTCATCCGCCCCATCCGTCTCCAGCAAAGCGCCCAACTCCCTCGCCGTCATGCCTTCCGTTTGCGCCAGCACACCGAGAGTAATCCGCTCCCGTTGCATCAATTGAAAGCGTTCATCCGCCTCCATGACAAGTCGCATCACTTCGGGTTTCGCAATGCGCCGCTGAATGGTCACCTTCACCCAATCCGTTCCTTCTTCCGGCACGGGTGCCGGGCGACCATGCGACAGCAGCCGGTCGTACATCAAATCGAAACCGGTGCCTTCCCGCTCCATCAGGCCAAGATCGTGAAATATCCGCGCCAGCGCTTCGTTGCGGCGTCGGCTGGCATGCAAAATATTGCGCGGCGTCACGCCCAGCGGCAGGCGGCCCGGATTCACCACCTCCAGCCGCTCCGGGTGCAGATTGAGGTAAATGTCGCCCTGCTGTGTATAAGGCCGATGCACCAGCGCATTGACCAGCAGCTCGCGCACCACCTTTTCATCGTAGGCCGGAACACTGCGCCGATACAGCCCCTCGGCCACCTCGTAGCTCTCGCGGAAATCCGGAACCTCGCGCCAGATAGCATCCACCAGTTCGACAGGCGACAGCGCGCAGTCGTCCCAAACCCACTTGTTGATCTTCTGCCCCCGCTCGTCGTATTTGATCGCCTGCACCAGCGGCGCAGTGCCCAGCGCCCGCCGGTCGGCAGTGGTACCAAGCAGCAGCACACCCAAGCGGGTAAGCGTATTGCCCAACGCGAGGCCGTAATGAGTCAGCAACTCGTCGGCGCTTTTCTCCTTCACGGCATCCTTCACCCGGTCGGAGGCGCGGATACCCTGCACGAAACGGGCGAGCTTGTCAGCATCGGCAGCGTTGCGCGGTACACCGCTATCCATCGCCTCCCATGGCCGCCCCGGTCGCTCGTTGGCCAGACGCAGCACATCGTCACCCAGCACCGGCTGGCAGCTATCGCCCACCCGCAGGAAATAGCGCCCATCGCGCGTCGAAGCCACGCTGGGCGAACGCTCAATCACCAGCTCGATGAACTCGCCGCCGTTGGCCGCACGCTGCAAACTCGGCAGCGCCTGCACATTCACCGTCAGCTCGCCGATGCGCTTGCGCAGCCGATCCAGCAATTCCGGCGGCACAACCTGACCGGCAGGCGGCAATGCCTCGTCATCCTCAATGCCGATCAGCAAGCGGCCACCCGCACTGTTGGCGAAGCAAACACAGTCCTTCGCCAATGCCTCCCAGTCGGCTGTCTTGCCAGTGATGGTGCGCAATGATTTGCGGTCGGTGTGTTGGTCTTCGAGGGTCATTGCTCTTCCTGAACATCACTTTGTTGGCGGTGATTCGCCGGAACCCGTTTTAGGTACTTCTTCAATACCCACCCCGTATGGTAGTCCTGCCGGAGCCAATCGTAATACCGAACCTCAATCCATTTGCCCTCTTCTGCTATTGGCTGCACGACTTCTCGCGGTAATAGTTTACTTGCAAGGGCGGAGCCGTTTTCGGGTTTGCTCCGAACTGTTGCCACTCGCTCCAACACAACAAAGCGCTCATCAGCACGCACTGCCTCTTTTTGGAGCGCACTCAAAATCAAATTCGACAGTTGTTCGATGGTTTTCTTCTGCGCCTCCAATAACTGGCGGTGAGCCGCCAGTTCTGCATCCGTCTTGGCTTGCCATGCGTTGGAAGATAACTCTTGAAGGTATGGAATCAAGAAGGCAGCTATAAAACTAATGAGAGCCATCAGCTCCATAGTTTTGCGACTGAGTCCAATGCCCTTTTCTTGATTGACACCCCCGGCCTCCAATGCTTCTGCATCCGTTTCAATCAAGCTGCCATCCGCACTAATTCCCATGGCGGCAAGCTGAGAGGCGATACCTTCCTTCCCCAGTAGCTGAGCTAAGGTTGCAGCAGAAGACCAGTCGATTACCGGCAGTGTCAGCGTGCCGATGGAATCTTGCAACGCCTTTAATGAGGAAATACTTTCCGTAAGCTCCTTTGGAATCGCCCATTGCTTGTTGGCATCATTAAAGGTCTTGGCAAGCTGGGCCATGTGGCTATCAACACCTGATGCCGCAAGGAGAGCTTGGGTCTGGTTGATGCCGGCAAGCGAATTTTTTTCGATGGCATCCCAGGCACTTGTATTAAGGTTTGCTTGTTTAAAAACATCAGCGAACTGTTCAGTCAAAGCAAGGGGCTTGGAAGCCTGATCAATCAGTTTTTTCAGACTCTCATCTGCCACGTAGTATTTATGAATGCCAGCAATGGGATCAAGCATCCGCTTGAGTTGCTCTTGCTCCCCCGTCCATTGCTCGCACATCTTCTGCATGGCGGACTGTGAAGATAACGAAGACATCAGGGCCGAACTGGCTGAAGCATTGATAGAGCGAAGCGCATCCGAAATGGTATCCACTGGCCTGATGTGTTTGAGCCAGTCAAGGCGGCTCTCCTCCATCCGCCGAAATTCACTCGCCATCGTTGAGCTAATCCCGAACAGGCTATCTCGATACCCTGGACTGGCACTCACAAGGCACCTCCAATATCAATCTTGCCAGTTTGTCGAGCGATGATGTACTCGGAGTAAGCAGTTATATTCACTCCAACCCCTCCAGCACACGCCACACCTTCCGATAGATTTGCCCTTTGTCTGCTCCAAGCGCTCTAGTCCAGAAGGCCGCATCCGAACTGCGGAGTGCATTACGAACTTCAGCCAACGGGCGATGGCCGCTGGCTCGCATCTGGGAGGCTAGCGGTTCCGCTGCCATGCGTGGGATGCCCAGCAAACGCAAAGCGATAGCATTCTCGTCAGACACGCCGTAATAAACCCGTGATGCCAGATTATTCAATAACTGCCGTTCTTCTTCGGGGATATCCCCCCCGGTGATTGACAGCAACGCACCCAACCCCCAGGCAGCGGTTTGGGTGAGCTTGCCAAACAGGTTCTGTCCACATGTGGTTAGTGCCTCTGTTGCATCACGCCCATCTTTGGAAAAATGTCGCTGAGCGATATCCGGCAAGGTACAACCGCTTACCCAGTCCTTGAGAATCAAAGCCAGCTTGTCACCATTAGGGCCTGCCGCTCCAGTAACTTCCTCAAGGTTTTGCCTGAGTTCAGGCACCCTGAGCAAAACCCCCATCATTCTTTTCAGGGTATCGCTTTCACTACCAAACAATGCTTGGGTATTCCAATCATCTTTCCCAATACCTTCTTGACCCGCCGCGATCATTGCGGATTTGATGCTTTGCAACGAGAAGCCCGTGCTATCTACCAGCTTTAGAGGTTGGTTTGGCTCGCTTAAATATGCGGCATAGTTGCGGATACTGTTAAGCAAGCGAGTGGCCTGATTTGCATTGGAAGCCCTCAGCTTACCGAACCCGAATGTACCCCGCAGAATCTGCTCCATCTGATCGGCGAAGGATTGGGGTTTACCCATCTGACGGTATGTATGCGCTAGATACTGCACAAACGCCGACCATTCCGGCTTGAAATAAACGATGCCGCCAAGGTCATCAATAAAATCTCCGGCATCCGCAACAAGACGAATCAAGGCGGAATTAAGTTCACCGGTTTGTTTGTCGATGAACGTTTTAAGCTTGTCAGCCTGGGCATCGTTTTTCGCTGCTAGAGCAACCACGCCCAAGCTGCCTTGATCCACGCGCCCCGCGCGGCCAGCAATATTCCAGAAGTCTGCCGGGGGCATATCTTGGCCGTATGGATACTGGTGCGATGCCATCACCACACCTGACACGGGGAAATTGACACCTTGGGCAATCGTTGTCGTCGCCACCAGATAATCCAGCTCTTCATTCTCAAACAACCATTCCATCAACGCGCGCGTATCGTCAGACAAACCGGAGTGATGAATGCCAATACCGTGCGCGAGCAAATCAATCAACGGGAAGCCCTTCCCCATCTCCAGCGCAAGAAAATCCTGCACCAATTTCACTTGCTCTGAAATCACTGGGCGGCGACTCGCGTCATTCTTCATCGCCATGGCAAGCGACCACACCCAGTCCGGTCTCGCATGCATAACAATCACCGGGCCGCGCTTCTTGAGCTGATGTGCGGCGGCAACCGCAACTTCAGACTGTTTTGATATTTGACTGAAAGTCTTTTTGCAGTTTGGGTCTTTGTCTAACGAAATCAGATCATCAATTGCTAGCGTGGCGCGTGTGGTATGTACCGTCTCCAGGTCAAGCCGATAGTCGTAACTTCTCCCTTTACCCCCTTTACGAAGAGCGCCTTTTACCGGTTTCACAACACCTATGACCCGGTCATTCGGTTGCCAATCCACGGCTAAGCTAATGTCGTCTGAGTTGGCATCCCCAAGCCAGCGCGCCACCTCGCGGGCATTGCTGATGAATGGGGTCAGCAGCAGAAACTGAGCCATTCGGCACTCGGCATTGATCGTTGCCAGCAACAGCTCCAGCTTGAGTCCTCGCGCCCCTTCTTGAATGTTATGTGCCTCATCAACCACTACCAGTGTCAGGGGGCGACCAATCTTTTCTTCCCAGCCCTGCCGCAACATGAGGTCAAGCTTTTCAGGCGTAGTTACGAGAATACGAAACTCGCGATCTTTATCCTTTTCGCAGAGCAATTCTGATTCCACGCCATCGACCTCAAGCGCCGGGCTGACTTGTTCCACTAACACCCCGAGCGGCTCAAAATCACGCCGGAGGCGTCGTGCAACCTGACGCACCAGCGTGCGCGTGGGTGCAAGATAGGCCACCCAACCGCGCTCAAGATCGAACTGGTTCAACGCTTGAAGAATACGGAACTGGGCAATCAACGTCTTGCCGCTGGAGGTAGGCAAGCTTACCACCACGGCACGTCGGCTGGAGCCAAGCAAACCTTGCTCTGCCAATGCGCGCCGTTGAGGCGGCAATACATCAAACAATGCCTTGTCGCCTCTTCCCCGATCAACAAGGCTGCGGACAAATTGGGTGACGCGCGAATTGACCGCTCGGGTAACTGTCCAGATGGCGTTGTCGGCTAATTGTCGCGCCGTCGCCGCCATCAGACGAACGAGGGGTTCCAACTGAAAAGCCGTACCTTGCTCACAAATGGCCATGGCGCGGTCAAAGTGCATGTCTAGGAGAATGTGAATCTGATAACTGCCCTCGACGACACCATCAGTGACATAGAGGGCAAGTATTTCTGCCGCTTTCGCCAAGTGATACAGCGCCATCAATTCTAGCGCTGCGGCCTTAGCGCCGTGGCCTTCAACCCCATTGAGATAGCTTGACTCGAAAGTTACCTGCGCCTGGCGCAACATGCTGATGCGCTCCAGAACTGCATCACGGTCATCCCATCCCCGCTTGCGGATCAGCCTCAGCCAGATGTCGATGATGGTACACAACGTGCGCGTCCGCCAGTCTTGCGACTCAAGCTCCAATGTTGGCCAGCGCTTCTCGCGCAAATTGCGCGCTGCATCTGCACCAAGATCGCCTAATACCGCCAATGCGCTTCGCCGCAAACGCAATTCGGCTTCATCCAGCATGACTTCTTTTTCGGGCAATACACGATAGAGACGATAAGCATCGGCAGCACATTGCCGTAGCGTATACAATTGTTCGCTCTCATCGCCAAGATTCAGCAGCAAGTCCATCACCACGGTTTCCATGGTCTGAGCAACGCGCTCAATCAGCACGTAATCCATCTCATGCGGCAAGCTCGCAAGCTCACTCAAAACCTGGGCGCGTGCTGCCTCATGCAACGCCTTGCTGCGCAATTCACCGAGAGAATCAAGCATCCAGTGGCTCATGTCACACCACCTTGAACACGCGCAGGAAGGCTGGCAATCTGACAAGGAAGATAGAGCGCCAGCAAGCGGCATCCGGCGGGCGCCTTGACGATTCTTCCCAAGTGCTGACCGCGCTTGCGAAGATCCCGCTCGTCCGGCTGGGTATCACGCACCAATACACCAAACAGTGACATTGCCTTGTTGCCCGACTGAAGCAGCAGGCTGATCGCTGCATTAAACTGCGGCTCGGCGCCATTGCCACGGCAGCGCGGCTGCAACCATCGAATTAGCGTATGCAGCAATCCGATGTCCGTTGCCAAATTTTCCAATTGACGGGTCATGCCATGACGCCCTGTCATGACGTTCGGTGGAGTATTGCTATCGGAAGAGCATTTGACTTCGCCCAGCGCCAAACGCGTTTCGCTGCCTTGCGTCACGAACCCGACCAGGTCAGCACCGGGGAGACTCGCTTGAGGTGTACGCTTATCGCGCTCCATATTCCATGGCCAGACCACGCCATGCTCGCGGCTCAGCCACGCTTCGGCCAATGCCTCACCTACGGCCCAATCACGCTCTTCAGGTTGCTCGGCTTCCAGTATGGCCTGAAGGCTGTCTTGTGCGAATCCGGTGGACGCAAGACTATTCAGGTGCGACGTAAAGTCGGCCTTGCCTGCACCATCGTGCAGGCGCGAGGCAACCTCATTGGCCATGAAATCATTGAACGTGCTTCCATCGGCAATACAAACGCCATCCCAGCTCGTGGCATCATGAGTATTGCTGTAGGCGGTTGTATGCATGGTGTGGGGCTTATGCTAACAATTCGCCGCTCATCAGGCGCGGCAGTAATAGGTCGCGGGCGGCATGGAGTTTTTTATTCATTTCATCTAGCTTGTCCAACTGCACGTGAATTGGCGTTACTGTATCGAGAAACGTACGAAGCAGGGTAGCGGCTGGTCGCAGCAGCGGGCGACTGTAGGCGAAATCGCGATTGAGGCCTGGCACCGCCACATCAGTGTTGATGAAATGCATGTGCTTCAGCACATAGTAAAGATACAGACTACTGCTTTCTGCATTTATAAAATACACAGTATCGATAGGATAAAAGCTTTTGCTCGACCAATACACACTGCCAACATTTCCCTTGCGCCCCAGGATGACTGCGGGGCCGTTAACCAAAGGTTTTTCGTGGCTACCTACGATTCCACTTGAGCCATAGACCGGATACTCGCCATCAACGCGGTCCTCGGCCTTCAATGCCTTTCCATAGTTAAGTGTGACACACTCACCCAACGTATTCTGCTCCCATCCCTCCGGCACACCATCGGTGATGCGCGTATGTTCATGGCCAGGGAAGCGCAGACGAACAAACCACTCGCTATAAAGCAGCCGCGCCGATTCCTCCAATAGCGCCATCCGCCGTTGGTTGTTTTCGATCAGGTCGTCGTAGGCGGCGAGAACATCAGCAATGCGTTTCTGCTCATCAACTTTTGGCACATCAAACTTAAGCGAAAGCAGTTTTTCCTGGCTCAGGTTGTCTTGGGCTGCACCTTGCGAGAATTTTTGCGCACGGTGTTTGATGGTCGCATCGAATAGATACTTGACGAACCGGGCATCGGCTTCGTGAGGGTCTGGTGTAAAGCCAATAACACTGTCTGGAAAGCAAGCGTCAATGCCGAGGATGGCCGTGTCAGCGATATTAGCCGCAATGGTTATGCAAAGCGTTCCGACTGGCCAGAGCTTGCTTTGTGCAAGCCCTGCATCACTGTAGGTTTGCGTATAGTCGTTGATGTAAAGGCCCGCATGTTTAACATCACCCGTCTGGATGAAAGGGTGTGGGCCGCCGTACAAGTGGGCGGCATCCCTTGGCCGATGCCGAGAGCGTCCACGCGAAACTGCGCCAAGTTGATCGAGCCGCTTGGGCTGCCAACTCATACTCCCAACTCCTCAAAATTCTCCTGAATCTTTGCGGCCAGCCCCACCGCCTCTCTGTTCAAGTCGGCCAGCTCCACATGAATGTCGCGCAACGTCTGCTCGAAATCGAAGTCCTCGTCCACTTCCACCGGGGCGACACCGACGTAGCGACCAGGTGTGAGGCTCCAGTCGGCGGCTTCGATGTCGGCGCGGGTGACCACCTTGCACAGGCCGGGCACGTCCTGCATTTCGGCGTTGGGAAAGCGTTCTTGCAGCCAGGCGACCTGGCGGTGGAGGTAGATCGCGGCCTTGAGTTGTTCGACGGCGGCCTTGCGCTCTTCGTCGAGTTGCTTGATGAGTTTGCCGGTGGCGCGGCGGTCGAAAAATTCGGCGGCGGTTTCGTCCGTTGCTAATTCATTCGCCAGTTGCGCGGCGCGGGCGGCGAGTTTGTAGAGCAGGTCTATCTGCTTGATGAGGCCGCGTGCGGCATCCGCCAGCGGGTCGAAGGTTTGCCTTGTGGCGTGTTGCGCTTCGTTTGCAACCCTCTCCCCCAGCCCCTCTCCCGCTTGCGGGCGAGGGGAGTTAATCCATGCCGCGATTCCTGCCGTCAGGGCGGTGCGGTCGGTGACGTAGGCGTTGGCGGCTTCTGCCCATTCGGCCATGGCATCGGCAAAAGCTCGCTGCTTTTCCGATGTGAGCGTATTGAGCGCGATGGCGCTATCGGTAAACGCTGCCACCAATGGTGCACGACTGGCGGTGAGCCGGGTTTCAAAGCTGGCGAGCGCCGGGGTGATGGCGGCGCTTTCGCTTGCGAGCCGGGTGCAGTAGTCCTGCACCAGTCCGAGGAAGCGCTCGCGCTGCCCGCGATACAGCCAGACGATGGCGGTGAGGTTGGCTTGTTGCTCAGGGCTGAAGTCGTAAATCTTGCGTGTGACCTTGCGGTAGATGTTACGGGCGTCGAGCATCAGGACGTTGCCCTTGTGGTTTAACGCCGCACCCTCTCCCCCAGCCCCTCCCCCGCTTGCGGGGGAGGGGGGTTTAGATTTGTCGAAATGCCACAGTTCGCAGGGCACGGTGCGGGTGTAGAAGAAATTGGAGCGGATGGCGATCATCACATCCACGTCGCCGGTTTCCACCAGCTTGCGCCGTACTTCCTTTTCGCCGTGACCGGCGCTGCTGGCTTGTGAGGACATGACAAAACCGGCACGCCCCTTCTCCGACAGGTAGCTGTGGAAATAGGAAATCCACAGGTAGTTGCCGTTGGAAACGCGCTTGTCCTTGTTCACGCCGGGCAGGCCGAAGGGCAGGCGGCGATCGTCCTTGACGCGCTCGGCATCCACCATGTCCACGTTGAACGGCGGATTGGCCATGACGAAATCGCAGTTGCCCCACAACGCGCGGCCATCCTGCAAGCGGTGTACGTCGTCGTAAAAGGAATTGGCTTCGCGGATGTCGCCCTCCAGCCCATGCACCGCCAGATTCATCTTGGCGAGGCGGATGGTGGTGGCGGTTTTTTCCTGACCATAAAAAGTGACGCGCTTCATGGTGTCCAGCCCTTCATGCTCGATGAAGTGGCTGGACTGCACGAACATGCCCGCAGAGCCGCAGGCGGGATCGAATACCACACCATGGTCAGGCTCGATGACATTGACGATGGTTTGCACCAGCGAGGGCGGGGTAAAGAATTCGCCGTTATCCTGTGCGCCCTGCATGGCGAATTTCATCAGGAAGTATTCGTAGATGCGACCGAACACATCGCCCGATGCCTTGCGCAATGCCTCCGAGTCGAAATTGCGCAACAGGTCTTCGAGCAGCTTGTTCTCGAAACGGTCGTAGTCCTTGGGCAATTGCCCGGCCAGCGGCTCGAAGTCGGCCTCGATGGCATTCATGGCCTCGACCAATGCCGCGCCAAGATTGGCGCCGGAAGGCAACTTGAGCAAATGATCGTAGCGCGCGATCTCGGGCAGCATCAGCGCCCGGCGCTTGATGAAATCGCTTTTGACCAGTGTGCGCTTGGGCATTTTCCCGGCAGCCTGATCGGCCTCGATAGCCTGCAACGCGGCCTGATAGCGGTTGGTGGCATGGCGCAGGAAAATCACCCCCAGCACCGGCATACAGTATTCGCTGCTGGTCAGCTTGGAATTGGCGCGCAACTGATCGGCGGCCTCCCACAGGCTGTCTTCAATTTTGGAAATATTCTGCAAGGCGTTCGCGCTCATCGGCTCATTTCTTGTTGGATTTTTTCGGCTTGGCGCTGGCCTTGAGGCCGGTCTGCTCTGCATGAGCCAGAACCAGCACCTCCAGCATGGAAGCTACGGAGCGATGCTCCCGCTCAGCAGCCTGCCGGATTAAGTCTTTTATCTCGGCGGTCGTCCGAATGGACAGGGTTTCACACTTGTTGCGGGGCATGGCTCAATCCAGTTTTTAACGGCCTCGCAAATGTACTGCCTTTCCCATGCGATAGCAATGCAATAATGTGCTGAAATTTTTACTTGGAAACGTGTAGAGCTACTGTTCCAACGATGTCGTCTCGACGATAACCTCGAACTGCTCCAGCACCTCCGGTCGCCGCTGCTTGATGAACCGGGCTACGGATTTGTTTTCCAGCAGCTTGGCCAGGTAACCCCGCGCCAGCACCATATTGAGCACGTCCTGCCCGTAAGTCTGTTCCACCAGTTTGTATTGCCCCTGCACATTGGCCATTTCCCGCTCCATGCGTGACATCTGCTCCTGGGTGACGCCAGCCCGCTTTTTCAGTTTCTTGCCATCTATCAGCATATCCGCCGGTGTGGCCGCGAGCAGCGCATCGGCATAGCTCGTGGTCAGGTTGTTCGCGGAAATCATGAGTTCCACACACTCAACTTGCCGAAGCGGTTTCATCTGCCGCAGCACTCGGGAGACGTTGGTGGTGAATTCACGATCCTTGAGTAATTCCGTGGCTTCTTCGCAAACGCCATCCAGCAGCGTGGCCTTCTTGTGGATCAAGCTGACGTCAACACCAAGTGCGACCGCCAAGCGACTAGGCGAAACGCCGCGATCTATGGCGCGGCGTATCATGTAATGCTCCTGAATCGTCGAAATCCGGTTGATACGGGTGTTGTATGTATAGCTTTCGTCGTCCTTGGCTATCAGGCAGGGCGCATCGGCATAGCCCAGCTCGCGCAGCGCAATCAGGCGGATATGACCGTCGAGTAGCAGATGCTGGCGGGAATCCTTGCTTACGGGTGCCACCGAGAGTGGTTCGATCAAACCAATTTCAGTAATCGAAGCGAGTATCTGCCGGTATTTTCTGGATGTCGCCAAGCCTTCTGGCGTTTTTCGTGAGGGCAGCAGATTGTCCAAGGCAACAGTCAGGGTCTCAGGAATAAACCCCAGCGCCACCTTGCTCATGACAAACTCCCGCTGCTCCAGACCCGCTCGGAGAGATATTTTGGCAGAGTGTCGAGTCCTTCCGCGCGCAGAAGATTCACGAAGTTTTCGTCCGCCAGCAATTGGCGCAGCGCGCCGATGACGAATAGCAGGCGTTGCTGGACAAATTCAGCTTTCTTGACCATCAGTTTCTGGCGCTCGACTTCGCGCTGATAGGTGCGCACCAGGCTGGAAGTTGATGTGTCTGCCCGCTTGCGCGGAGTTGCCTTGGAGACAGTACGCCCCAAGGTCTGCCGTTTTTCGATGATGCGCCGCACTTCCATTAACTGCTTGCCGCGCAGCTTGCCGGATTCATAGGCATCCTGCAACGCGGACTGCAAGGCTTTGTCATCGTCGCCCGCACCAACAATGGTAAGTGCTGCGTTGAGCGGGATGTGACCTTTGCCAACCGCAACCAGTAGCCGTTCCTCGCCTTGTTCAAGGAGAGTGAGGATGCCCTGCACGTATTGCATGGTCAGCCCGGTCTTGGCGGCAATGTTCTTGGGGGTGTAGCCCTTGTCCTTGAGCTGCCCGATGCCAGCCAGAATTTCCAGCGGGCGGCTCTGACGCCGGGCGATATTTTCCGCGAGGCTCATGAGAAAAGCATCTTCGTCGCTGACATCAATTACCAGCGCTGGAATCTCGGTTTCGCCAAGGGTGCGAAACGCTGTCAAACGGCCTTCACCGCAAACCAGAAGAAACCGCCCTCCGGAATCAGTAACGCGCGGCGTGACCGAGATCGGTTTCTTAAGGCCAATGGACTTGATGTTGCCAACAATTTCGCCAAACACCTTGGCATTTCGCTCTCGCGGGTTGAGGACATCAATCTGCTCTACCGGAATCATGCGTATCTCGCTGGTCGTGTGCCTGGCTGTCATGCTGCCCTCCGTAGTCGTGTGCGTGCTGCCATGTTGTAAAGGTAATCGAGGGAATCAAAACGGTAGCTCTCGAATTCGATGGCGTTCTGTTCGGCCAGGCTGATGCGCGGCAACCAAAAATCGAGACGGGGCAGCAGGTAGTAATCCAGCGCCGCTTGATTGGCATGATCGAGGCGCACGGCGACTGTGATGTCGGGGCACAGACTGGTGTCGAATCGCACCTTCCAGCGGTGACTGCCGCTGTCGTGAGTATTGCAACGGGCAAGCACCAAAGAGACGCTGAATTCCCCATTGACGCGCAGGATGTCGGTGGCCGGATCGCGCACGACCGTGCCGCCGATGGCAGCAATCCGAGCCTCGGTTTGGGCGACAATTTTTGGGTGCATCTGGCGCAAGAAGTGATTGACCTCCAGATAGCGGTAGTCACGGTCAGGCGTAAAGCCAACCATCTGATAGGCTCGGATCAAACTGCCAAAGCGGTTGGAATAGACGGCAGCAGACGGCATCCCCTCGGCTTCATTGATGATCAGACCGGAAAGAATTCCCTTGCTTTGATAGAGCTGGCGCAAGCGCTCGATCAGGTTCTCATCGGTGTAGCGATGTGTCCGAGCACGAATGATGCCCTGAGCGGTATAGAACACCTCGGGCGACACGATAGGCTCGAAAGCGCCTTCCTTCTTGATCCACATGTCAGGGGTGTTCTCCACCCGGACTTTCTTGAGCTTGAAGGAGGTGCGGTTAAAAATGTTGTTGCCGATATATTTCTCGTTGGTCAGCAACTCGTGGACGGTGGCGCGCGTCCATTCCCGGTCAAGGTCGGTGCGCACCTTCATGTCGTTCAGCCGGATGGCAATGGCCGACTCAACCAGCCCCTCGTCAATGAACCAGCGATAGATCAGGTTGACGATCCGAACTTCCTCCTCGGGGCCGGGCATCAGAATGACGCGATCTGTTTGCAGGCTTTTGTGCTCACCGCGAGTCAGTTCGCTTTTGATCGAGCCATGCTGGTCGAGGAGGACGCGGCGCAATCCATAGCCCGCAGGGCCACCCTGACGGTATCCCAGCTCAATCAGCCGACACTGACCGGCAAAAACTTTCGCCGACAACTCCCGGCTGTATTCTCCGGCCATCGCCCGTTTGACGCCCTTGACGATGGTGGAAACCGGCGAGCCGTCGTTTTCAAACTGTTCGGCGCAGTAGGTAACCTGGATGCCAGCACGGCGGCAGATATACTCGTAATAGGCACTCTCATCGGCATCCTGAAATCGCCCCCAGCGACTGACATCGTAGACCAGGATGACCTGGAAATCGGCAACTCCTGTCTCAACGTCCTTGATCAATTGCTGCAAGGAAGCACGTCCTTCGATACTCAGCCCGCTCTTGCCCGCGTCGGCATAGGTCTTGACGATTTCGATACCGCGCCGGGCGGCATATTCGCGAATCTTGTCGGCCTGATTCTCGGTGGAGTATTGCTGGTGCTCGGTGGACATCCGCACATATTCGGCAGCGCGAAATATGGATGCCTGTAATGCTGCGCCGTCATTTGTTTCGTCGTTATCCATGTTGCGGAGCCGTCCCTTTGAATTAAATTCCTGGCTCCCGGCTTCACGGATGTCATCGCACTTCGCATATATATTAAAGGAATGGCGCGGGGCATCGCTGTGGCCGTGTCGAGAGCATTTCGCGCGAGACGTTAGCAGCGGGAATCGCCATGGTCTATAGCATCTACTCTTTGCAATCAGCCCATGTCGCTATCGGACGGATCGCTACCGCATGAAATCAAATTG
>Ga0209212_1004225_pt1 | contig 17964 bp, 16 predicted proteins | sample RifGroC2_FD_183996 | JGI IMG/M metagenome (GOLD analysis project Ga0209212, IMG submission 183996) | Groundwater microbial communities from Rifle, Colorado, USA - Groundwater C2 (SPAdes) (version 2) | ecosystem: Environmental > Aquatic > Deep subsurface > Groundwater | place: Rifle, Colorado...
CTGTGGACGGCAGTAATACAACTTTAAAAAATTTGCTTAGAATGCATCGGGGCATAAGTCGGGAAAATCGATACAAAATGATTTGCCAAATATTAAGAAACCAAGCACCCAAAAATTAACTTAAACCGCAGATGTTTAAAAAAGAGATTGCGAATTGTTTGTTGCCCTGATTTATAAATAAAAAATGAATAAATTTCATGCTTTATAAAATAAAAAAATTTATTCCCGCAAATTTTAAACGGAAGTTAAAAGATTTAGGAATTAAGATTATATTTTTATTTTTGAATATTGTAGAACCATTGACGGGAAAATTTGTTTCTTTTTCCACTCGGCCGATTCGCGCCTCGGGAATTTCCATTCTCTCGGTTTGTCCGGAAGAAAATTATTCGGAATATACCATCGTCATGCAAGGGCCGATCGTGACAAAATATCGTTTCACCTTGGAAACATTATTAATATATAAAAAGCTTTTTCCGGGCGCTTTTATCGTTTTATCAACATGGGAAGGCGGAGATACTTATACGATTGAGGCCGCGAGAGGGGCCGGCCTGGAGGTAATAATAAATAAAAAACCTATACCGGGGCTGTTTAATGTTAATATGCAAACAGTTTCGGCCATGGCCGGACTTAGGTTGGCGGCTAAGCTGAACAAAAAGTACGCGCTGAAAGTCAGGGCGGATCAGCGAATCTATAACAGCGAGTCTTTGACTTTTTTCTCTAATTTGCTGAAAAATTTTCCCTTAACCGTCTCGGGATCTAAATTAAAAGGCAGAATTATCGCTACCGGCGCTTACAATTTTAAAATTAAGCAGAAAATATACAATATTTATGAGAGCAGCCCGATTTTCGGCTACCTTGAAGATGTCATGCTGTTTTTCGGAGCCGATCTTATTTCTAATAATCCGCCACCGCTTGAATTTCTTAAGAAATATTACCCAAATTCGCCGTTTATGGCCGAAGGCTATATTTTTACGGAATTTTTGAAAAAAATCGGTCATCAGCCGGAGAATACGCCGGAAGATTACTTGCGGTGCCTGGCCAGATATTGCATACTTATAGATGCCATGACTTTGGGCTGGTATTGGTTTAAATACAAGCGTTTTATTGAATGCCAGAATTTGGGGTTGACTTACGAGCATAACGGCCACTTGGCGTTTACGGACTGGCTGAATTTGTATAATTATTATAAATAAAATAAAGCTTGAGAGTTATGAAGAAATTTCTTATAAAAAAAGTTAAAGGATTTTTATCTCCGGAGCGGTATGAGCGGTTTAAAAGGTTCTGTCTAAATGTTATTTCCGTCGCCAATTCAAGAGATTTAAAAAAATTGGCGACTATTTGGTGGGTTGATAAATGGAATGATCATTGGTATGTAGAGCATTATCAAAAATATTTTCAGCCTCTAAGAAAAAGAAAGCTGAATATTTTTGAAATCGGCGTCGGCGGATATGGCAATCCCGCCGCGGGCGGAGCTTCATTAAGAATGTGGAAATATTATTTCCCGCGCAGCCGGATTTTTTCCATAGATATTTATGATAAGCATCTATTAGAAGAGAAACGGATAAAAATATTCAAGGGCAGCCAAAGTGATAGAAAATCCTTAGAAGATATTTTTCAACAAATCGGATCTTTAGATATTATCATTGACGATGGTAGTCATATCAATGAAGATATTGTCAACACATTTAAAATTCTGTTCCCCCTATTAAAGAGCGGGGGTATTTATGTTGTTGAGGATATCCAGACTTCATATTGGCCGCAGTTTGGCGGCGACAGTGAAAATTTAAATAATCCCGTTACCGCAATGAATTATTTTAAAAATCTTGCCGACAGCCTGAATTACATGGAATTTATGAAAGCCGGGTATGAACCAACGTATTTTGATAAAAATATTATAGCGATTCATTTTTATCATAATCTAATTTTTATTTTTAAAGGCGTAAACGATGAGGAATCTGTTAATAAGCCATCCGTTAATTAGTGGTTTAGTTTGACTAATATTTTTTGTAATCATCATTAATATGAAGATTATCATTTTGGCCGGCGGTTTAGGTACGCGCCTGGGTCAGATTACCGAGAAAGTACCAAAACCTATGGCGATTATAGGAACTGCACCTATGATTTGGCACATCATGAAGATATATTCGCACTATAATTATAACGATTTTATTATTAGCGCGGGCTATAAGCAGGGAATGATTAAAGAATATTTTGACGTCCATAAGGAAACTGGCTGGCAAGTATCGGTTATTGATACCGGCATCAATACTTTAAAGGGCGCGAGAATTAAGAGATTGGAAAAATATTTAAATGATGATTTGATCATGGCGACCTATGGTGACGGCGTGGCGAATCTTAATATTGATGAACTGGTTAAATTTCATAAATCTCATGATAAAATTTTAACTATTACCGGGGTGCGTCCGCCCGCCCGTTTTGGAGAGATTATTGAAAAAGATTCAAGGGTGATTCGTTTTAATGAAAAACCTCAGTCTTCAACCGGCTTGATTAATGGCGGTTTTTTCGTCTTTGATAAAAGATTATTGGAATATTTATCGGCAGACGAAAATTGCGATCTTGAATACGGGCCTTTAGAAGAATTAGCAGCTTTGGGGGAGGTTATGGTTTATAAGCATCCTGGCGATTGGGTCTGCGTGGATACTGGTCGAGAGTTAAAAATGGTGAATAAACTATGGGGTGAAGGTAATGCTTTTTGGAAAATTTGGCAGTAAAATTATGAATAAATTATTCAACGGCGTCTATCGGGGAAAGAAGGTCTTAGTTACCGGCCATACGGGCTTTAAGGGGTCGTGGCTTTCGTTGTGGCTGAATAAATTGGGCGCGGAGGTAATCGGCTATGCAATTGATGTGCCAACTCAGCCCAATCATTTTGAATTATTAAATCTTGGTATAACATCTATAATGGGTGATGTTTTAGATAAAGAAAAAATTTTTAAAACAATTGAAGCGCAGCAGCCAGACATCGTTTTTCATCTAGCTGCTCAATCGCTGGTCAGAAAATCTTACAGAAAGCCCATAGAAACAATCGAAACTAACATCATGGGAACCGCCAATATTTTGGAAAGCTGTAGAAAAAATAAGCATGTTAAAGCCATAGTAATCATTACCAGCGATAAATGCTATCAGAATAGAGAATGGGCGCGGGGCTATAAAGAAACCGATGCTTTAGGAGGAGACGATCCTTATAGCGCATCAAAAGGCAGCGCGGATTTAATTGCCGCCGCTTACCGGCAATCCTTTTTTAATTTAAATGAATATGGTAAGAGTCATACCACCCTGCTAGCAACCGCCAGGGCCGGTAATGTAATCGGCGGTGGCGATTGGGCGGCAGACAGATTGATTCCGGATATTATGAGGGCAGCCGATAAAAATGAGGCCGTAATTATCAGAAATCCCCACGCAACCAGACCCTGGCAGCATGTTTTAGAGCCATTAAGCGGTTATTTGCAGCTAGGATGGAAATTGCTATCAGGCAAAAAAGAGTTCTCTGATAATTGGAATTTTGGACCACCAGACGGTTCGGTTTTGGCTGTACTTCAAGTTATTGCACAAGCCAAACAGCAATGGGACAAAATAAACTATGAAATTAAAGAAAATTTTGCCGATTTTCATGAGGCCAAGTTGTTAAAATTAGATTCAACCAAAGCGAGAGAAAGACTTAAATGGAAGAATGTTTGGGATAGTAAAAAAACTAGTAAAAAAACTATAGATTGGTACAAAAATTATTATCAAAATGCCAAAGTTGTAAGCGATCAAGATTTGCATAATTATATTCAGGATGCTAAACAATTATCCATTGAATGGGCAAATATATGAAAATTACTAAGACAAAATTAGACGGGGTAGTGATTGTGGAACCGAATATTTTTCAGGACGAACGTGGCTTCTTAATTAAAACCTTTCATAAAGATTTTTTTAGAGAAAACGGAATGGAATTTGATTATGAAGAAAATTATTTTACGATTTCCAAAAAGAATGTTTTAAGAGGCATGCATTTTCAGGCGCCGCCTAAAGATCATATTAAACTGGTCTATGTCGTAAGCGGAGCCGTCCTAGATGTTGTTTTAGATATACGAAAAGGATCGCCGACTTATGGCGAATATATAGAGGTGGAGCTGTCCGCACAGAATCGAAAAATAATTTATATGTCAACTGGCTTCGCTCATGGTTATTTGTCTTTAATTGATAATACTTGCGTAATATATCTGCAGTCAACTATGTACTCGCTGGAACATCAAGGTGGAATCAAAGCCGATTCCTTCGGCATGAATTGGGGCGTAAGAAATCTTATTATAAAAGATGAAACGTTGCCAATGTTGAAAAATTTTAAAACCCCGTTTATTTATTAATTATTCGTTTAAATCAAAGTATTCCACGGAGCTCTGCTCCGAGGTTTCCTTGTAAGGAAGAGTTTGAGAAAACATTGGTTTCTCAAAATAATAATCTACCTTGAGGATACCTCGCAGCTCTGCTGCGGGGTAATTCATTTAGCCCCGCTATTTTTAAAAAAACCGCTTTAAAAGCGATATTTTGGGAAGGTTGCGCCGTTTGATTAAATAATTCGGTGCCGAGAGATTTTAGTGGGGCTAATTTTTTTAGCATTTTAGCTAACTTTTTTTAATCTTGTTTGTCGTACTATTTTCTTTGAATGAAATATTCTTTTATTTTACATCCCTTGCCTCGCCATCACCGTGGCAATAGTTTTTAAGAAGATGGACAGATCCAGATATATGGACCTGTTTTTTATATAAAAGAGATCATATTGTAATTTTTTTAAGCTGTCTTCGCGCGAAGGTGAATGGTATTGGCCGGAGATTTGATCCGAGCCGGTCAGGCCGGGTTTAACCAAAGTTCTTTGATTGTAAAAAGGAATGAGCTTCTCCAGATTGCCGGCCAATTCCGGTCGTTCCGGTCGCGGACCGACAAAGCTCATTTCGCCTTTTAAAATGTTAATTACCTGCGGCAACTCGTCAATTCTGGTTTTTCTTAAGAGATTGCCGAATTTAGTAACGCGAGAATCGTTGGCGCGCGTCGGCGCATGGTCATTACCTTCTTCTTTCATGGTTCTAAATTTTATTAATTTAAATATTTGGTTATTTTGTCCGGCCCGGTCCATGACAAAGAACACCGGCCCGCGGCTCTCCAGTTTGATTATCACCGCGATAATCAGCCAAAAGGGCAAAGTAATTATAAAAATAACCAGCGCTAAGATAAAATCATAAATAATTTTCAGGCGGTCAAACCAAATCTTATTGTTTTCATTAAGATTTTCCAAAAACCACATCTGATTGATATTGTCCAGAGGCACCTTGCCGGTGATGGCTTCATAAAAATTCGGCAGACTGATATAATTGATTTTACAGCGCAAACAATTAAACAGAACCGCTCTTAAATTTTCCGATTGGTGCGGATCACTGGATAATATTACGGTGTCCAGCTTGCCGCGGTTAATCAATTTTTCCAGCTCGGTGATCGGTCTGATTTCCGGCGCGTCGTCACGCGTTTTATCGTCAACGATAAAGCTTAAATTATAGCCCAGATGCGGCTTTTGCTTAAACTCGTTTATAATTTCCGCCACCAAACTATTGTAGCCCACGACGCCGATATTTCTTTTAGGCAGATATGATTTTAACGACCAATTATAAAATTGGCGCCAGAGATAGAAAATAACCGCGAAGACTAAGATATAAATAAATAAATTTCTTTTTGGCGCGATGCCAACTTGCGGCATTAAATAGAAAAAGGCTAAAGAAACTAGGCCGGCAACAGCTAAAGCGCGGCCGCTGGATTGGTAAAATTTTAAATTATTTACGGCTAAATTTAGATTATAAAGATTGGAAATATAAAAAATAATTAGCCATAAGATGAAAATTAAAGTAAAAGGCCAGAAATGACTAGACCAAATTAGTCCCGCATATTCATCCCAATATCTGATTGCCAATGTAAGATATAATGAAAAATATAGAGCGACTATGTCTCCGCCGAGTAAAACAATTTTTTTAAGATTATTACTCATGCGGCTAATATAACAGAAAAGCGAAAAAAAAGCAAACTTTATGTCATTGCGAGGAGCGAACACAGATCCCTCGCTACTGCTCGGGACAAGCTTCGCAATCTCATGAACGATAAAGAATAATCATAATACAATAGTGGCGAGATTTAATGAAATATAGACATTCGTGAGATTGCCGCGCCGCCCTGATTACAGGGGCGGCTCGCAATGACAATACCACTTTTGTTGTTATTATAACGGCAATCAAGGTTTTTGACTTTTCTCGTTTTAAAAGCTATAATTTATTCATGGCAGATCAAAAAATTAAATCAAACTGGCCTTTAATTGGCAATGGCCATATTTTTGAGTTTTTAACTAAAAGCTTAGCCAACAAAAATATTTCCAGCAGCTATATCTTTACTGGTCCGACCGGTTTAGGCAAAGCCACGGCCGCTAATTTTTTCGCCCAAGGATTAATCTGCGAGATTCGGGACCGATCAATCCTGCCTTGCGGCAAATGCCCGACCTGTAAAGAGGCGGCCAAAGGCATCCATAGCGATATTTATTTAATAGCCAAAGCGGCGGATAAAAAAAACATTTCCCTTGAGCAGATTAGGGATTTTATTAGAAGCTTGGGATTAAGTTCATTTTTAAATTCTTATAAGATTGGCATTATCAAGGGCGCGGAAGCCCTAAGCGAAGGCGCGGTTAACGCGCTCCTAAAAACCTTAGAAGAGCCCAAGGCCAGAGTGGTAATAATTCTAACCGTGACTGATTTTGAAGTTTTGCCAAAAACCATTATTTCGCGTAGTCAAATTTTAAGATTCCAGCCGGTTAAGAGCGATGTAATTTATGACGATTTGATTAAAAACCATGGAGCGCAAAGGAGCCAAGCCAAAAATTTTTCCCGGTTATGCGCCGGCCGCCCGGCCTTAGCTTTAAAGTTTTTAGAGGATAAGGAGTATTTTGGAAATTATAAAGCTGATGTCCTGGCTTTCATTAAGTTGCTAAGCCCGGATATAAACGAGCGTTTTAAGGTCGTCGAAGATATTCTAGGAAAAAATGCGCGCGGTCAGGAAGCGGTTAAATCGGTCGGTAAGATTATTGATGTTTGGCAGAATTTGACTAGAGATTTGCTGCTGCTGGAGTTGGATTTAGTCGATTTGGTCCAACATCAATCTTTTGCTAAAGATTTGGCCGCGGTAAAAAATAAATTGAGCTTGAAATCGCTATTAAGCTTAATCGGGGTTTTAAAACAAGCCAAGGAATATCTGGCAAACAATGTCAGCCCTAAGTTGGCGCTGGAAAATGTGGCGGCGAGTATATAAAGTTTAAAGTTAAAAAATTAAAATGGGAAATGACAATGTAAAGTTGAAAATTAAAAATTAATTAATTTTGTATTTTAAACTGTCATTTTAAATTTTGATTTTTACATTTTACATGATGATTATTTATAAAATTAATAATATGACAATGAAAAAATTTAAAATTTTATTTTTAATTACGCTATTAACTGTTATTTTGTCCGGCTGCACCATCGGTTTTAATACCGGTGCCGGCGCCGGCACGGTTGACGGCGGAGTTTATAAATCTTCCAACAAAGGGACGAGCTGGGAGCAAAAAGTTTTAATTCAGACCGTTGGCGTTAAGAGAAGCTTTGCCGCGGCTGATGTTATGTTTTTAGCCCTGGATCCGCAGGATAACAAAGCGATTTACGCCAGCGGCGTAGAAAACGGTTTGTTTTACAGCTATGACGGCGGAGAGAGCTGGCAAATAGCCGCCGGCTTAGGTAAAGTAAATGTAACTAATGTCGCGGTTGACCCGGCGAATAAATGCGTTATTTATGCCACAGTGGCCAATAAAGTTTACAAATCGGTGGATTGCAGCCGTACTTGGGCGGTAATCTATTTTGATAACGACCCGACGGCGGCTATTGCTTCGTTAGTGATTGACTTTAGCAATAACAATAATGTTTTCATGGGGACTTCGCGCGGAGAAATTATTAAGAGTTCGGATCAGGGCGCTAGTTGGCAGACGTTAAATAATTTTGGCGGCCAGGTTAATAAGATTATTATCAGCCCGGTTAACGCGAAAGTTATGTTGGTCGGTTCTTTCGCCAAAGGAGTGTTTCGCTCCAGCGACGGCGGCGCCAACTGGGTTAGTTTAAGTGATAAATTAAAATCTTCTAATAGCGACGGGTCTTTTCGCGATTTAGTTATGGTCAAAGCGGAAAAGCCGACTGTTTTTTTAGCCACCAACTATGACTTGATCAAATCGACCGATGGCGGCGACACTTGGTCAAAGATAGATTTAATTATTGAAAAAGCCAAAATTAAAACCAACACCATCGCCGTTAATCCGTTTAGCGCCAGCGAAATATATTACGCGACCGATACGACTTTTTATCGTTCTTTGGATGGCGGGAAGAATTGGACCTCCAAGAAGCTGCCTACCAGTCGAGCCGGTTTTAAATTATTGATTGATCCGAAGAGTCCAAGTATTATTTATCTGGCAGTCAAGCAGGTTAAGAAAAAATAATAATTTTATCCTCCGGCGCGCAAACTCGGGGAGGACAAGTAATTTTTATGAACCAATACATTCAAGCCAAGCAAAGCGATTTAACTAAAGTTATTGATTTTTTTAAGAAAGACATCTCAGCGCTAAGGACCGGGCGAGCCAATCCGGCCATTTTAGACAACATTTTGGTTGAGGCCTATGGTGCTAAGACGGCTTTAGTCGGCTTAGCCAGTATTAGCGTGCCCGAAGCGCGCAGCATCGTCGTGACTCCCTGGGATAAAAATATTACCAAGGACATTGAAAAGGCCATTGTGGCCGCTGATTTAGGCATTAATCCGGTAAACGAAGGCGGTAAGATTAGATTGGCCATGCCGCAATTAACCGAAGAAAACCGCCATGAATTAGTTAAAAAGCTAAATGAAAAAATGGAAACCGCCAGGATTTCTTTGAGACAGACCAGGGATGAAATTAAGGGATTAATTGAGGCGGCGTTTAAGGGCAAGGCCCTGAATGAAGACGATAAATTTCGCTTTTTTAAAGAATTGGATGAAGAAATCGCCCGCCAGAATGATGAGATAAAGAAAATTAAAGATAAAAAAGGTGAAGAGATTATGACGATTTAAGCTGGCTGTCATTGTGAGGAGTGAGTGTAGCGAAGCGGAACGAGCGACGCGGCAATCTCACGGATAGTTACATTTTATTAAATTTCGCGATAATCACATTATGGCTATTTTAACCGTTCGTGAGATTGCTTCGCCACCCTGATTACAGGGGTGGCTCGCAATGACATTTTTAAATTTACCTATGCTTTTAACCATAATTGTTTTTCTTCTAGTTCTTTCCGTCTTGGTGCTGGCGCACGAATGGGGGCATTTTGTGACGGCCAGGAAATTCGGCGTTAAAGCCGAAGAATTCGGCCTGGGCTTTCCGCCTCGGGCTTTCGGTTTTTATAAAAATAATCAGGGCCAGTGGAAACATATTTTTGGCAGTAAAGAAGTAAACGATTGTTCAGGCACGATTTATTCTTTGAATTGGCTGCCTTTGGGCGGTTTCGTTAAAATTAAAGGCGAGAACGGCCCTTCGACGAGCTCAGGGCAAGCGGAGGATAAAGACAGTTTTGCCTCTCGGCCGATTTGGCAAAGGGCTGTAATGCTCTCCGCCGGCGTAATTATGAATGTTGTTTTGGCCATGGCGCTGATAATCGCCGGCTTTATGGTCGGGTTGCCGCAGAGCCTAGATAGCGACTTGGATGCGCGCGCGATAGTGAGCGATCGGAAAATTCAAATTATTCAGGTTATAAAAAATTCGCCGGCCGAGCAAGCCGAGTTAAAAATCGGAGATACGATTTTAAGCATTGATAATAAGACATTCTTAACTTTTCAGGAACTGCAGCAATATGTTAATTCTAAAATCGGGCAGGAATTAAATTATAAAATAAAACGCGGCCAGAATTTAATAGATAAGCGAATTACACCGGCGCTGATGAGCGAAACCGGCAAAGGCGGTGTTGGCGTGGCTATTAGCGAGACCGGCATTGTCCGCTACCCTTGGCATTTAGCAATTCTAGAAGGTTTTAAAACGACTTTTATATTGATTTGGGTGATTATCGTGGCTTTTTATGAATTGATTAAGGGTTTAATTTTCGGTCAGGGTGTGACGGCTGATTTAGCCGGTCCGGTCGGCATCGCTACTCTAACCGGTCAGGTGGCGCGCCTGGGGGTTGTCTATCTTATGCAATTTACCGCTTTACTGTCCATAAATTTGGCCGTGATTAATTTTCTGCCTTTTCCGGCTTTGGACGGCGGCCGGTTTTTATTTTTAATCATTGAAAAGATAAAAAGAGCTCCGGTCAGAAGGGAAGTGGAAAATCTGATACATAATATCGGCTTTGCACTGCTTATGATTTTAGTCTTGGTAGTTACTTTTAGGGATGTGGCAAAATTTAGCGGAGCGTTTAGCAATATTTGGAATAAATTATTTTAAACATAATTGTCATTGCGAGGAGCTTCAGCGACGAAGCAATCTAACGAACTATTAGTTATGCAAAACATTCGTGAGATTGCTTCGCTCCTTGCAGTCGCTCGCAATGACAATAATCTTTGTTATGCAACTAAACATCAAAGCTACGAATTTGGAATTAACGCCGCAGCTTAAAGAGTACATCCAGCTTAAAATGGACATGTTGGATAAATATTTGGGTAAGCTGAAAGTTATCAACGCTCATGTTGAGGTGAAAAAAACCTCCAACCATCATCTTAAGGGAGAAATTTATTCCGCCGAAGTTAATTTAGTAATCGGCGGAGATTTATTAAGGGTGGAAAAAACCGAGAAAGATGTCTTTAAGGCCATTGATAAAGTCAAAGATCATTTGGATTTAGTCATAAAAAAATACAAAGATAAAAAAATCGGCCGGAAGAAAAAGAAGGAAAAATTGGGGGCCATGATATAGAATTGAAGACTTGATTTTTTAGCCAGTTAATTATATGATTAACCTGTTTTTCTAATCATTTAACACGCTACCGCGTGTCTTTTTATAGATAGTATGAGTTTGCGCCTTGTCATTCCCGCGCAGGCGGGAATCCAGGAGCGCGAGGTATAAATATGTTTTCTGGATTCCCGCCTGCGCGGGAATGACAGAACGGGGAAGACTGCTTTATTCTATTTTTCGCAATGACAATAAATAATTTATGAGTATTATCGATAAAATTTTCGGTGATCCGAATGAAAAGATTATTAAGGGGCTAAAGCCGATTGTGGAAGAAATAAACGCCTTGGAGAAAAAGTTTGTAGCCATGAGTGATGAAGAGTTGCGGAAGATGACGGCGGAATTTAGAAAGAGGTTGGGAGTGGAAATGGAAAATGAAAAATCCCCCTCATCCCCTTTATTAAAGAGGGCAAATTTAGATGATCTGGGAAAAAAGTTAGAGGAAATATTGCCAGAAGCTTTCGCCGTGGTTAGAGAAGCGGCTAAGAGAACCCTGGGCCAGAGGCACTATGACGCGCAGTTAATGGGCGGTATCGTGCTGCATCGCGGGCAAATCGCGGAAATGAGAACCGGCGAAGGTAAGACTTTAGTAGCGACTCTGCCGGCCTATTTAAACGCTTTACCCGCTAAAGGCGTGCATGTGATTACGGTTAATGATTATTTGGCCAAGCGCGACGCCGAATGGATGGGGAAGGTATATAACTTTCTGGGTTTAACCGTGGGATGCATAACGCATGAACAAGCGTTCAAATATGGTAGACAAATAACCCCCTCTAACTCCCCCTTGTCAGGGGGAGAATTTAACCCCCCTAAGAGGGGCGAAGGGGGGTTAATTGAAGTACCGCGCAAAGAAGCGTATAACTGCGATATTCTCTATGGCACCAATAATGAATATGGCTTTGATTATTTAAGGGATAACATGGTGCCGGACTTAAATAGCATGGTGCAAAGGAGTTTGTATTATTCAATCGTTGATGAAGTCGATTCAATTTTAATTGACGAGGCCAGAACACCGTTGATTATCAGCTCGCCGGCCGAAGAATCAACGGATAAATATTTTAAATTTGCCGACTTGGTTGAGCGCTTAAAAGAAAATGAAGATTATAATATTGATGAAAAGATGCGCGCCGCTACCTTATCCGAAGGAGGCATCGCCAAGATGGAAAAATTAATGGGCGTAGACAATATCTATACTTCCGGCGGCATTACCGAGGTGCATCATATTGAGCAAGCTTTAAAAGCGCGAGTGTTATTTAAACGCGATCGGGATTATGTGGTTAAAGACAATGAAGTTATTATTGTTGATGAATTTACCGGACGGCTAATGCATGGGCGGCGCTATAGCGAGGGCCTGCATCAGGCCATTGAAGCCAAGGAAAGGGTAAAAGTTCAGCGCGAATCGCAGACTTTAGCCACGGTTACTTTTCAAAATTATTTTAGAATGTATAAAAAATTGTCCGGCATGACCGGTACGGCTCTAACCGAGGCCGAAGAATTTTCCAAAATTTATAAACTGGAAACCGTGGTGATCCCGACTAATCGGCCGATGGTGAGAAAAGATTTAAACGACCTGGTCTATCGGTCGGAGGGCGGTAAGTTTAAAGCCGTGGTGGAAGAAGTTAAGCGCCGCCACGCTACGGGTCAACCGATTTTAGTTGGTACTATTTCGATTGAAAGAAATGAGGTTCTGGGCGAGATGCTGGAGCGGGAAGGCATCGTACCGCAAGTCTTAAACGCCAAGCATCATGAAAAAGAAGCCGGTATTATTGCTCAAGCTGGCCGTTTGGGCGCCGTCACTATCGCCACCAATATGGCCGGTCGCGGTGTGGATATCATGCTCGGGGGCGTGCCGCCGAGTAAGAATGTCATTGCGAGGAGCGAAGCGGACGCGGATTCCTCGCTTCGCTCGGAACAAGCTCCGCAATCTCCGGACAATGTTGATGGCACAAATAATGATAATCCGCATTCGGAGATTGCTTCGCTCCCTGCGGTCGCTCGCAATGACAGTGATATCGATTATAAAACCTGGCAGGAGGAATATAAAAAAGTAATTGCTGCGGGCGGTTTGCATATTATCGGCACCGAACGGCATGAAGCCAGGCGCATTGATAATCAGCTCCGCGGCCGCGCCGGTCGCCAAGGCGATCCCGGGTCTAGCCAATTTTATGTTTCCATGGAAGATGATCTCATGAGAATCTTTGGCGGCGACCGGATGAAAAATTTGATGACCACCCTAAGAGTGCCGGAAGACCTGCCCATAGAAAACGGCATGGTCTCGCGCTCGATCGAATCGGCGCAGAGGAAGGTGGAAGGCAATAATTTTGATATCAGAAAGCACTTGGTGGAGTATGATGATGTAATTAATAAACATCGGGAAACGACTTATCGTAAGCGGCGGGAAATTTTGGAGTTGGCGGAACGCGATACTGTCATTGCGAGGAATGAAGCGAAGCGAAATGACGAAGCAATCTCACGGACGGCTAGTCAAGACATGTCTGAGATTGCTTCGCTCCCTGCGGTCGCTCGCAATGACAAAACAGAATCGGTTGCTCCCGCTAAAAAAACTTTATCCGCCATAATTTTAGAAATGATTGAAAATGAAATTGAGCAGGCCGTGATTTTTCATACGGCCGCTGATTCCAGCGCGGAGTGGAACATCAATGAGATTTATCAGGTCATGTCCACCGTTCTGCCGGTGGAGCAGAAATTAAAAGAAGAATTGGCCGGGTTAGTTAAAGATGGCGACAAACTTGATAAAGTCAAAGTCAGGACGAAAATCTGTGATCATTTAATGGCTTTGGTAAAAACTAATTATGAAAAGATTACTAAATTAGCCGGCGAGGCCGGGATTAACTGGCGACAAGTGGAAAAGGCGGTTTTAATCAGATCATTTGACATGCTCTGGATGGAGCATTTAGAAGCTATGGATCATATGCGCGCCGGCATTGGCTTAAGGGGCTATGGGCAAAGAGATCCTCTAATTGAATATAAAAAAGAAGCTTACTATTTATATAATGAATTAAATAATTTAATTCAAAAGCAGGTCGCTTATTCTATCTTTAAAGTGGCTGATTTAGGCAATTTCGCCGTGCCCACGCTAAAACAGAGGCCGCAGAATTATATCGCGCCAGCTAAGACCATGGATAAAAACACCGGCTCATTCGCCGCGTTTAAACAAGCTGATAGTGGAAAAAAGAAAAACGACACGGTGGATTTAGTTCATGAAAAAGTTAAGGACGCCGAGGGCCAAAAAGTTGGGAGAAATGATCCGTGCCCGTGCGGTAGTGGGAAAAAGTTTAAAAAGTGCCATGGGGCATAGGAATATGAATATTATTAAAGAATTCGAAAAAGTCAGAGATATTCCATACAGAATTCCTCTTTTCCCGGAAGAGCCGGATGAGTGTTGCACAGGAAAAGCGGAGATGCTGTTTAAGGTATTTAAAAAAGGAGGATATGAAGCAAGATATCGTTTATGCACTTTCAGGTGGAACAGTCTTAATCTGCCAAAGGAAATTCAAAAAGTACCTCACGACGATAACTCTTCGCATACATATTTGGAAATAAAGATCGATGAACAGTGGAAAGTTATTGATGCTACCTGGGACAGTAAATTGAAAGATATATTTAATGCCAACGAATGGGACGGGAAATCAGATACTGAAATAGCGGTTAATTGTATTGAATGCCTATCGCCAGAAGAAAGTTTGGAATACATAAAACATATATTAACTCCAGAAGCGATAATTTTTGACTTAAAAGTAAACAGAAAATTTTATAAAGCATTTAATGAGTGGCTTGAGATGAAGAGAGCAAAATGATAAATGTTTATTTTAACATTAGCCATTTATTTCCACTTGATTTTATCTTAAAATTGAATTAAAATGTAATATATGAACGAAGATAAAATAATTAATAAGTTGCTTGAACATGATGAAGAGTTGAGGAAGATTAGGGAAAATATGCTCACTCGTGAAGATGGGCGCAAACTTTTTGATATTCTGGAAGATATGGCCACGCGGGTTAAAAGAATTGACGAAGATCGTGTCTTAACTCATCAATGGGTTAAGCGGATTGAGGACAAAGTGGAATCGCACGATAAAATGATAGACAAAATAAAAATGCAATTGAAGATAGTTTAATTTAAAATAAACCGATTGTTAATACCCGAAGCGGTATTTTATTTTATGTCTGATAACATTTTACAGAAATTATTTAAACCAACCAGCCGAGGCAAGGTTTGGTGGGTTTTTGTTGGTATAATTATTTTAACCTTAGTCGCGTCAATCATTGATTTCAGCGGCTACTACAACCGAGCGGTGGATAAATTTAAAGCGCCTTTTCCTAAAGTTAAGGAAACGCCTTTTAGGTTAGGTCTGGATTTGCAAGGTGGCACGCAATTAACCTATCAGGCCGATGTTAGCGCCGTATCCTCGGCTGACAGAGGTAACGCCGTCGAAGGCGTACGCGATGTAATCGAAAGAAGAATAAATGTTTTCGGCGTTTCCGAGCCCAATGTACAAATTAACCGGACTTCGGGCGGTGATTATCGGATTATAGTGGAGCTGGCCGGCATTAAAGATATTAAGCAAGCTATAAAGAATATCGGTGAAACTCCGCTTTTGGAATTTAAAGAGCAAAACAAGGAAGTTAGAAAGATGACGACCGAAGAAACTAAGCAACTTAATGATTATAATAAAGCGGCTGAAACGCGCGCTACCGAAGTTTTAGGTAAAGTAATTTCCGGAGGCGACTTTAAAGCCCTGGTTAGCGCTTACAGCGAAGACGCGAAAACCAAAGACAATGGCGGAGGGCTGGGCTGGATTACGGAAAAAGATAATCCGGAGATATATAATTTAGCGAAAAATATTGTCGTAAATAAGACCAGCGCTGATCTAGGGCGAGTTAGCGGCGGGTTTGAAATTATTAAAGTAGAAGGCAAGAGAGATAAAATTAATCCTTTTAATAATGAAGCAGAAAAAGAAGTTAGGGCTTCGCATCTTTTAATTTGTTTTACCGGCAATACGGACTGCGAAAGCGGTTTCACTAAAGAAGAGGCCTTGGCGAAAATTACAAAATTAAAATTAGAAGCCGCGCCGGCGAATTTTAAAGACTTGGTCAAGCAGAATTCCACCGAGCCGGGTGCGCGCGATTCGGCGGGCGACTTGGGTTGGTTTAGTTTGGGCGCTATGGTCAAACCGTTTGAAGAGGCGGTTTTTAAGCAGGCGGTTGGTACGATCTCCGATCCGGTAGAAACCGATTTTGGCTGGCACTTAATTTATAAACAAGAAGAAAAAAAATTGGCAGAATTTAATTTAAGCCATATTTTTATTAAACTTAAGACTGAAGAAGATATTATCGGTAAGCAGAGCGAATGGAAGAACACCGAGTTGACCGGCAAGAACTTAAAGACCGCGGCGGTGGAATTTAATCCTAACGATGGTTCGCCAGAAGTCTCTTTGGTTTTTGACGACGAGGGCGCGAAGATGTTTGAAGCCATTACGGGGCGTAATGTCGGCCAGCCGGTAGCGATTTATTTGGACGGCTATGCCATCAGCGTGCCCAATGTTAATGAAAAAATTACCGGCGGCAAAGCGGTTATTTCCGGGAAATTTAATATTACCGAAGCTAAACTCTTAGCACAGCGGCTAAACGCCGGCGCTCTGCCGGTGCCGATTAATTTAGTTAACCAGCAAACCGTGGGTCCGACACTCGGGCAAAAGTCTGTCGCCGATAGCATGAAAGCCGGCTTAATTGCTTTCGCGATTGTCGCTTTATTTATGATCCTTTTTTATAGATTACCGGGTCTAATGGCGGTTTTTGCCTTGCTGGTCTATAGTTTATTAGTCTTTGCTTTATTTAAAATTGGTTTTTCCATGGCGGCCTTGGTCTTGGTAAGCATTTTCCTGATCATCGGTATTACAGTTAACGGTTGGTTTATTCTCTTGGCTTTTTTAAGTTATATCATTTTGTATTTTATCGGCGGACTCGCGCCCGTAACCTTAACTTTGGCCGGTTTAGCCGGAGCCATCGTCTCGGTGGGCATGGCCGTGGATGCCAATATTTTGATCTTCGCCCGCCTAAGAGAAGAAATCCTGGCCGGCAAACCATTGTCGGTGGCCTTAAACGAAGCCTTTAAACGCGCTTGGCCGTCAATTAGGGACAGTAATTTCAACACCTTGATAACTTGCTTGATTCTGATCATGTTTACTACCAGCGCGGTTAAGGGCTTTGCCGTAACTTTAGGCCTAGGCGTGATCATTTCCATGTTTACCGCGATCTTCATTACCAGAAATTTTTTAAGCCTGATACCATCGTCTTGGCTGGAAAAACGGCCTGGTTTAATTACTTCGGTGAAGACGGGGGAGAATAAATAGTTTAATTATTAAATTAAATACTATGATCAAATTTGCATCGCCAGAACATGGCCAAGAATCGAAAGGATTAAATATAACAATTTCAGAAGTATTTGAATGGATTGGAGAAAAACCTGATCGTCAACAAGAGTATTATGGGGAAGTTTATAATCATGATGAACTTGTGAATAAATTTCATCCAATAACTGTGGAAAAATTAAGGCAGGCAATTACTAGAATGGGTTATGGCTCAAGCGACGAACAATTGCAAGAAATGATTAAGCCAGAAAATGAAGGTAAACGCTTTCATTTTAATAAAGAATTAGAAAAATAAAAAAACAATGATAGTATAGTTAATATGACTAATTTTAAAATAATCCAAAAGAAAAATATCTGGCTGACTATTTCCGGCGTTTTGTTTGTCGTTTTTCTGGCCGCCATCTTAGTCTGGGGCTTGAAATTCGGCATTGATTTTACCGGCGGCAGTCTGTTGGAGGTGACTTATCAGGGTTCGAGGCCGACGGTTAGCCAGATTGAAGAAAGTTTGGCCGATTTAAAGCTAAGCAGCCTGATTGTTCAGCCGGTCGGCGATGAGG